>Ga0315549_1000134_pt1 | contig 84481 bp, 93 predicted proteins | sample SalMarSW160200MG_FD_203101 | JGI IMG/M metagenome (GOLD analysis project Ga0315549, IMG submission 203101) | Salt marsh sediment microbial communities from the Plum Island Ecosystem LTER, Massachusetts, United States - Salt Marsh Sediment SW1601-200 ... | reverse complement strand
CGCATTGTTTCCCCTCAAAAAAGTTCTCCCTTCTAGTATCTTTTCAGCTTAGATGCTAAAATGGTGGAGAATCACTCGTAAGAAAGGTATATCATGACTCAGCCCGTTAGAGTCCGCTTCGCCCCCAGTCCCACCGGCCGTCCCCATGTGGGCGGTATCCGCACGGCCATGTTCAACTGGCTCATGGCCCGCCACGCCGGCGGCAGGTTCATCCTGCGCATCGAGGATACGGACGTCACCCGCAAAGTGGAAGGCGCCGTGGAATATATTATGGACGGCCTCAAGTGGCTGGGTCTGGACTGGGACGAGGGGCCGGACGTCGGTGGCGACTACGGCCCGTACTATCAGTCGCAGCGCCTTGACCTCTACAGGCAGGCCGCCGAGCGACTTGTCAAGCAGGGTGACGCCTACTACTGCTACTGCTCCCCCGAGCGACTCGTAGAGATGCGCAAGGAGCAGGTCGCCCGCAAGCAGCCGCCGGGCTACGACCGCCACTGCCGCGACCTGACTCCCCAGGAACGCGCCAGGAAAGAAGCCGGGGGCATCGTGCCGGTGGTGCGTTTCAAGGTGCCCCTGGAAGGACAGACGAAGTTTACCGACCTTATCTACGGGGACGTTACCTTCGAGCACAGCACCATCGACGATTTCGTGCTGTTGAAGTCGGACGGCTATCCTACCTACCACCTCGCTAACGTCGTCGACGACCATGCCATGGAAATCAGCCACGTCATCCGTGGTGAAGAGTGGGTTTCCAGCACCCCCCGCCACCTGCTTATTTACGGAGCCCTTGGCTACGACCCGCCACAATATGTCCACCACCCGCTTATAGTAGGGCCAGACCGCGCCAAGCTGAGCAAGCGGCATGGTGACGTCTCCATACTCGAATTTCGGAAGCACGGCTACCTGCCGGAGACCATGTTCAACTTCCTGGCCTTAATCGGCTGGTCGCTCGACGATAAGACGGAGCTCATGACCCGCCAGGAGCTTATCGACAACTTCTCGCTGGAGAGAATCGGCAAGACGGGCGCCATATTCAATAGGGACAAGCTCGACTGGATGAACGGGGTATATATCCGCAGCCTGGATATTGAAGACTTTACGCAGAGAGTGCTCCCGTTCCTTGAGCAGGGCCTGCCGCCGCAGGTAAAGCGGCCGCTGGATATCGACTATGTCCGGCGGATGATGCCGCTTATCCAGGAGAGGACCAAAATGCTGACCCAGGTGCCCGGACTGGTCAGGTTTTTCTTCGTTGACAAGCTCGACTACGACCCGACTTTACTTATTGCCAGGAATATGACCCCTGAATCGACGCTCGCCGCGCTGGATGCATCGTCACAGAGATTGAGTAAGCTATCTATATTTACTGAGGAATCTCTGGAAACCCTGCTTCGTCCGCTCGCCGAGGAGCTGGGTCTCAAAGCCGGCCAGCTGTTCAGTGTCCTCAGGACGGCGGTTACCGGCGAGACGGCCACGCCGCCGCTTTTTCAGACGATGGCGGTGCTGGGCAGGGAACGCTGCCTGAAGCGGATTGACGAGGCGCTGGAGAAACTTCGCAGATTATCCTCATGACCAAGAAGAGTGAACCATCAGAGATGAAGTCCTGGCTGATTGTCCTGATTGCGCTGCTGGACGATGTGGCCGCGCTGGCCCTGGTCTTGGCGGTGCTGTGGTTCTTCGATGTGGAAATATCCCTCTTGGGCATGATAGTTATCGGGATCGTATTCGGTACTTTCGGCTTTATCGTGCACCGTGCGATAGTTCCCAGTCTGCGCCGGAAGAAGGTGACCGGCGCCGAGGGAATGGTGGGGCTCGCGGGTGAGGTGACACAATCACTGGCGCCGAAGGGTGTTATTAAAATCGAGGGTGAATACTGGAAAGCTGAATCGGTCGAGGGGGAAATAGGTGCTGGTGAGGAGGTGGAAGTTTTGGGGATAAAAGGCCTGAACCTGGAGGTCAGGCGGAGAGAGTGATAAGTATGGACGGGCCGGGATATATCGCTCTGCACCGCTCGGGTGAACTGGAGCGCCGTGTCGAGAGGCTCGAAGCCAGGCTGGGGGAGTGCGATATCTGCCCGAGGGAATGCGGCGCCGACCGACTCAGGGGTAAGGTGGGTTCCTGTAATTCGGCCTACCTGCCGATTGTTTCCTCGGTCTGCGCTCACCACGGCGAGGAGCCGGTGCTTTCCGGCAGCCGGGGGTCGGGGACGATATTCTTCGGCAACTGCAACCTGCGGTGCGTCTATTGCCAGAACCATCAGATAAGCCAGGACCCGGAAACACAGCAGCGCTATGAGGTCGGCACCCGTGTGCTGGCGGAGCGCATGCTCTATCTTCAGGACGGGTTGAAGTGCCACAATATCAACCTGGTGACGCCTTCGCACTTCGTGCCCCAGATTGTGCGTGCCGTTCTGGAGGCGGTGCCGATGGGACTCCGGCTGCCGCTGGTCTATAACACCAGCAGCTACGATTCTATAGAGACCCTGCGAGAGCTCGACGGTATCATAAGTATTTACCTTGCCGATTTACGCTATGCCTCGAACGAACTGGGCAGGAAGTACTCGCGGGTGCGTCATTATGCGGATAGCTCCCGCGCCGCTATCAAGGAAATGTACCGGCAGGTCGGCAACCTGGAGGTGAATGACGAAGGCATCGCCCGGAAAGGACTGATAATTCGCCACCTGATACTCCCCAACGGAATCGCCGGCAGTGAGGACTCACTTAGCTGGCTGGTCAATGAGATTTCACCCGGGGTTGCGGTCAGTATCATGTCCCAGTACCACCCGGCGCACCGGGCTTACCGGTACCGGGAGTTGAACAGGAGAATATTGCCTGAGGAGTATGCCGCGGTGGTCAGGCTGGTGGCAAGGTTGGGCATGGAGAACGGCTGGATGCAGGGCATGGAGTCCCCGGAAATTTATCTGCCCGATTTTTCAGCGGATGAACCATTCTCGGCGAAGAGGCGATGACGTGTGAGATGAAACGGTTGCTGTTTAATGCTATCTCTTACGCTTGGTAAAGGCAAAGCGGATTTTTTTACCGTTGGGTTTGTCTTTCTTGTTGACATTTTCCATGAAGGTCTGGAGGTCTTTAGCGGGTTTAGCAGGTTTGTCAGCCATGTTATTATCCTTATATATAAATTGCGGATTTCAGAAGTTAATTATAACATATATACAGGCATGAAGCCAAATGGGGGTTATTCATGGTCGCCGATTTAAACAGTCTCGTCCGTTTGACCAAGGCACAGGTCAAACCGGCGGCGGAAATACTGGCCAGGGCATTCCAGGACTATCCCTTATCCGCCTATTTCTTTCCCGACGGTTCCGAAAGAGAAAGGATACAACCCGTTACCTTTCAGTCGCTGATTCGTTTCGGCATTATGTACGGCGAGGTCTACGCGACGTCTCCAAATCTGGAAGGTGTGGCCGTATGGTTTCCTTCGGATAGACGCCGCAGAACGCTGTGGAGCGAAATCAGGAGCAGGCGTTTTTGGCTTTTATTTAGAGTTAGGCGGGAGGTAATTGCGCGGCAGAAGGCTTATGGCGACTATGCTGAATCGGTGCGAAAGCGTTGCGCGCCTTCACCGCACCTGTATTTGCAGATGCTCGGCGTCGACCCCGTTTATCAAGGGAAAGGTTATTCCAGCAAGTTGTTGGGGGCTATGTTCGCCAGGACCGATAAAGAGGGCCTGCCCTGCTTTCTGGAAACCCAGGTGGAAAAGAACGTGGCTCTTTACCAGCATCTTGGCTTTAGGGTAGTCGAGGAGGGTATCGCGCCGGGCAGTAACGTGAACTCCTGGGCGATGCTCAGGGAGAAGGCCGATTAGTGCCCTGTTGACGGCGGCACCGGTTGCCGATTAAAATAGCACCGGCAGGGAGAATATAGATGAAGCATATCTGGGCGCCGTGGCGTATTCAGTATATCCTCGAGGAAAAACCCGGGGGGTGCATTCTGTGCGATAAGCCCAAAGAGGACAAAGACACGCAGAATTATATCCTCTACCGGGGAGTAAAAAACTTCATCATGTTAAACAGCTACCCCTATAATCCCGGTCATTTGCTGGTAGCTCCCTACCGTCATACCCCGGGCTTGGAAGAACTCACGGAAGAAGAACGGAGCGAGCACTTTGAGATGGTCAGCCGGAGCATCCGGGTTCTGAAGGAGGTGTTTCAGCCGGGCGGCTTTAATATCGGGGCGAATATCGGGAAAGTAGCCGGGGCCGGCATAGACGACCATTTTCACAGCCATATCGTGCCCCGCTGGCAGGGGGATACCAATTACGTGCCCGTCCTGGGCGATATCAGGGTCGTACCGCAGGCTCTGGCCGACACCTATAAAGCACTCGTGGGGAAGTTTTAAGGGGGTTATTTTTTCTTAAGCGGCAGGATGCGGGCGACGGAATCCCTCAGCATATTCGCACTCAGGGGTTTAATCAGGTAGTCGGCGGCACCCATTTTAAGGGCATAAGCTCTCTGCTGTTCGCCAAAGGAAGCGGTGAATACAATTACCGGAATGGATGCTGTTTCCGTATTACTCTTCAACTGCGCCAGTATCAGCCAGCCGTTTTCCTCGGTCAGTCTCAAGTCCAGCAGCACCAGATTGACGTTATTTTCGCTTATCAGTAGGAAGGCCTCATCGTGGGTTTCGGCCTGGAGACAGACGTAGCCCTCAAGCTCAATTACCCGGCTGGCGAAGGTGCGGATATCGGCGTCGTCTTCAATGATAAGAACGATTTTATCCTCAGGCTTTTTTATCATGTCTGCCCCCCTTTCCGGTATCCAGAGGCAGAGTAAAGAAGCACCTGGTCCCCTTGCCTTCGTCGCTTTCTATCCAGATTCTGCCGCCGTGGGCCTCCACCAGTCCTTTGCAGATGGATAATCCCAGTCCGGCGCCGACTGCTCCGGGTTTTTTCGGGGAGTGAAACATCCGGTTAAATACCCGCGACAGGTCGTTCCGCGGGATACCTATCCCGTGGTCGGTGACGGTGAATAAAAGCTCGGGCCCTTTACGCCGGACGGCCAGGTTAACTTCGGTACCGCCGTCGGAGTACTTTACCGAGTTATCAATGATATTATCCAGGACCTGCCGGACACGTCTGCCGTCAACATTTACCACGGGTAATCTCGCCGGTATATCCAGTGTGAATTGATGGGTAGATGCCCTTATACGGACTTCGGCAATAACCTCCCGGCAAAGCCTGATAATATTGGTGGGCGCTTTATCTATGGAAAGCATGCCCGCTTCCAGTCGGGACATTTCCAGCAGTTGCTCAATAAGCTCTATCAGGTGGTCGGTATTCTTATCGATGGTTTCCAGGTAATCCCGCTTTTCATGGCGCTTCAGTCTCCTGTCGTAGTCCAGGAGCATGGTGGCAAAGCCCTTGATGCTGGCCAGGGGTGTACGGAGTTCGTGGGAGATATTGGCCAGCAGCTCCGTTCGGAGTCTGTCAAGCTCTCTCAGGTGCTCGGCCTCGCGAGCCTGCTTCTCCGCCTGCTTGCGCTCGGTGATGTCCTCTCCGATTATCTGGATGCCGACCGGGATATTATGTATTCGGAGCAAGCTGCCTCTTATTTGCAGCCATATCCATTCTCCGTCCTTACACTTGTACTGTATCTCCATAAGTCCGGGGGGTTGTCCCGTCAGCTTTTCCTTCATTCGCTTTCTCAGGACCTTTATCGTTTCACCGGAAACCAGACCAAGCCTGAACGCATTCTTGCCAACCAACTCATCCCAAGAATAACCGGTAGTCTGCAGTATAGTTTTATTAACGTAGGTGATTTTGCCGGTGATATCCACATTCATTATGCCAATGATAGCTTCTTCAACCAGCGTTCTGTATTTTTCCTCGGACGCCTTTAACGCCTCCTCAGCCTGCTTGTGCTTGGCCTCTGATGCTTTCAGTGCCGCAAGCCGCTGTCGCGTTTCCTGCAGTTCCTCGATAAGCTGTTTCCTGGTTTTCTGTGAGTCTTTCATCCCGTCGCCATTGTAAATCAGTAAGGGTATGCTCGGAATCTTACTTTTTATGCCTGTCCTTGTTCTATCACTTGATTCGCCAAATGTCAAGATTTATGAATCATACGTTCTGTTCGTTCTGTGCGATTTGTGCGTATATCCGAGACTGCAGAAGTATATATTTTCCCGTTAAATTTATTGAAATCGCTAAGGCCATTGCGATAGTATGATAAACGAGGGCATTCACATCCACCCGGCCCTCTCCGAGCTAATCCCGACGACGGTCAATAGTGTGGGGGAGTAGGGTAAAAGAGAGGGGAGCCGAATGACTCCCCCTCAATTTTTATTTACTTGAAGTATGCCTGTCTAGTGCGGCAGCGTCAGCAGTTCAACGGCGTTGCGGAAGAATATCTTCTCCTTTTCCTCGTCGGGGATGTCCATGCGCTCTATGGACTCGGCCGTCTCGCCGGTCATGCCGAACTTCGGCCCCAGCGGGGCGTCCGTGCCGTAAAGGATATGGTCGGGGCCGTAGAAGTCGTACCCGCACATCAGGGAAGATGTATTTCCGTAGACTGCCGTATCCGTGTAAAACTTGCGGAAGTGTTCCTCCGGTTTCTTGATGGTAGGGAAGAAGCCGGGGACGAGGGACAGTACCCACTTAATACGTTGCTGGAAGTACGGCACCATGGCGCCGCAGTGGTGGACGATGAACTTGAGGTCGGGGTGGTCGTTAAAGACGCCGGCGGTTACCAGGCGGAACATGGCGGAAGATGTTTCGAAAGGCCAGCTGAAGAGGCCGATATCGTTGTCCAGCTTATTGTTTGACGCCGGGTGAATCCATATCGGCAGGTCATGTTTCGCCATTTTCTCCCACAGCGGCTTGAATTTGGGGTTGTCCAGAGACTCGCCGTCTATGCGACTGTATATCTGCACGCCCTTAAGTCCCAGTTTCATAATAGCCCTGTCGGCTTCTTCCAGCGCCGCGTCGATATCGTTCATGGGCAGGCAGGCCACGCCGGCGATGAACTTGTCCGGGTACCTGTCCACAAGCTCGGCGAGTTCCTCGTTGGCGATTTTGGCCAGTTCTACGGCGTCGGCCGGTTCGGCGAACGTCTCCAGCGGGATATTGGCGACGGTCAATACCTGCAGTATGTCCGGGTACCGGTTCATGAGGCGCAGGCGCACTTCAAGGTCAACGACGGCAATGCTGCGATATTCTATGCGCTGCTTGACGGCCGGATTTTTCTTGGCGTAGAGCTCCGTGTATTTTGGGGTCATGATGTGCGAATATATGTCTATTTTCATGTTGCCTCCTCAGGGTTTGTACTACATTATAAATTTATCTCGTTTCGAAGGCAAATATCAATGACAAGGCGATTTTATCTACCTCACCCCCTTAGTCCCCCTCTCCTGACAAGGTTTCACAGGAGAGGGGGAAAAATTAAAAGAGGGGCTGGCGCCCCTCTTAGACGCCCCGCTTTCAGGGGTGGATATTTTTCGGGATAAGCAGCGAATGTTGCGAGGGCGGCCCCGCCTACGCTAAAGCTACGGCGGGCAAGCTGGGTGGGAAAAGATAACACCGGGGGTGGGGGGAAGTGAAGGAAAGAAGGAATGACGCTTGTTTCAGACGCCCTGTTGACTTGAAGTTTGACCTTTGCGGTGACATAATGCACCAAGATACATAGCCTTGATTGGAATGCAGTAATGGATGTGGGGAACGTCGCTCAGGTAATCGCTTTTGTGGGTATACTGGTGTTCGTGGCGCACCTTTTTACCGGTATCTTCAGCCGCACCAGGATTCCCGATGTCATTCTGCTGATTATCATAGGTATCTGCGTCGGGCCGGTGCTGGGCTTTGCATCACCGTCGGTGTTCGGGGAGGTGGGGCCGGTCTTTACCACGGTGACCCTGATTATCATACTTTTTGAGAGCGGCCTTGCCCTGCGATTGAGTATGCTGCGGGCGGCGCTGGGTGGGGCGCTGACCCTGGCTCCCCTCAGCTTCTTCTCGACGATGGCCGTCGTGGCCGGATTGGCTATCTGGCTTACCGACCTTGAAGTACTGCCGGCTTTCATCCTGGGGGCGATTGTCGGCTCCACTTCGGAGGCGGTCGTCATACCTCTCGTCAGGCAGCTCAAAATAAAAGAGGAAACCAGCACCCTGCTTTCGGTGGAGTCGTCGGTAAACGATGTTCTCAGCATCGTGATTACCATGGCTCTGGTCCAGGCGTACGTCGTCGGCAAGTTCGAAATCGCCTCGGTATCCGGCGACCTTATCGCTTCGTTTCTGGTCGCCCTGGTGTTCGGTATCATCGGCGCCCTCATCTGGTCGATACTGCTGAACAAGATACACGCCATTAAGAACGCCATATTCACCACGCCGGCCTTCGTTTTCGTTATCTACGGTATCGTGGAAACTCTGGGGTTCAGCGGCGCCATCGCCGCCCTGGCTTTCGGGGTGACGATTGGTAATATCGAGACGATACGCATCCCTATTTTCAAATCGTGGACGGTGAATGAGCCTGTCGGACTCAACGCGACGGAGAAGATATTTTTCAGCGAAGTAGCCTTTCTGCTCAAGACCTTTTTCTTTATTTATCTCGGCATCTCGCTGGAGCTTATCAGCGGCTGGTTTATCATCGTCGGGCTGATACTCACGGCGGTGGCCTTTGTCCTGCGTATACCTGCGGTCAAGCTGTCTATCAGGCAGGCTATAGCGCCGAAAGACTTTTCCGTTATGGCGGTCATGGTGCCGAAAGGCCTGGCCGCGGTGGTGCTGGCCAGCATACCCCTGCAGCAGGGAGTGGCCGGGGGGGAAATAATTAAGAACATAACCTATGGCGTCGTTCTTTTCAGCATCGTGATTACCTCGATACTGGTGCTTCTGCTGGAGAAGACGAGGCTGCCCGACGTCTATGCCTGGATATTTTCGCCGCGTATGCCGGGATTGGGGCAGAAAGTGGGCCTCCGCCCCACGGATATGGCGGGGCGAACGGATGACATTGTTCCCAGTGGTGATAAGCTTTTCGGGAGCGGGGGTGAAGATAAGAAGGGGCCACCTGAGAAAGATGGGAAGTCTTAGGCTGGTTTCCCGTCTAACCGGCCGGTGAAGACACCCTGTCTTTAGCCCTGGTGAGCACGGTTTTCACGGCTATCGAGACGGGTTGTTTGCTGCTGCCGGTCTCTTCGAAGTATCTCGTCAGTGTATCCAGAGCTTTTTTCTGCTGCCGGCTTATCGACATGTAGCTCAGGGCATAGCCCTCCGGATGCTGCGAGATAAGCACGCAGGTATTACCGCGTTTCTTCCCGCCATGCTCCGTCAGTTCTATTTCCATCTTGCGGACTAATCTGGTAGGCACTTTGATTACGGCCATGTCGCCGTCGCTGTCCAGAATCAGCAGTCTCCGGGTATTACGCAGCACCTGCTCTTCCGGCGGAAGTCGTTTCAGGACGATAAGCGGATAGCTGTACTCGGCTTTATAAATCGGCATGGAAATTTCCATGTCGTGTTCCTGATAATACGGCAGCCTCTCCAGTACCCTGGGGATAACTTCCGGATACGGCTGACGCCGACGCTTCCGGTACTCTAAAATGACAGTTTCACGGTCGGATTCACCGAGCCTTATTATCGGCTTGAGGTATTTCTTAAGTATGTCCGGCAGTCTGCCGTTTTTAAGAGCATGCTCCAGGATATGTTCCAGTGCCCATGCTTCTTTCTGGCCGACCTCGACGGTCGCCGGGACGAACTGGCCGGGGCCGGTCTCCAGGCCGATAGTGGCAAAGGACTTGCGGCGGTGTGCCATGCTGGCCGCGTTATCCCGGGCGCGTTCGTATATCGAACGACTGACCATTGATGAATAGACTTTGCCGGAGGTATCGCAATAGAGCATCCTCACCTTGCTTCTCGGCGTTTTCTCGCTGGTAAGGCGCACCGGCTGAAGAAACAGGACATCATTCGGCTGGTTTCGATTGAATATTCCCACGCGTATGTTTACCTCGCTGGCTTAGCGTATATATGGTACGTCCTTTGTCTGGTTGTGTCAATAGCGCAATAGTAATGGTGGCGGTGAAGAAGGTCGATTTGACTTCACAAATTGAAAATGCCGATAATCATTTAAGGAGAAGGATAACCGTAAACCGATAAAGGAGGGCCAAACATGGATGTCATTGAAGCTATTAAAGAGAGAAAGGCTATCCGGGCTTTCAAGTCCGACCCCGTCCCGCTGGATATTATTAAAAAGATAATGGAGCAGGCCCTGCGAGCGCCGTCCTGGGCCAATACCCAGCCCTGGGAGTTTGCCGTAGCTACCGGCAAGCTACTGGAGGAAATAGAGGAGGACTTCGTGAAAATGGGCGTGCAGGAGCCGTATAACGAGGTCGCCCGCCCGTATGAGTATCCCGAACCGTACATGTCCCGTATCCGCGCCCTACAGCCTAAAGACCGGAAGGAAATGACTAAAGAAGAGATGGACGAACACCAGTTTGAGAATTTCCGGCACTACGGCGCCACGACGTGTATTTATCTCCTCGTCGGGAAGCCTTTCTTCCAGCAGTCCAAGGGCATTAACGTCTGGTCGTTGTACGATTGCGGCTCGGTGGTGCAGAATATCATGCTGCTGGCCACCAGCTACGGACTGGGGACCGTGGCGCAGGCACAGGCCGTGGTCTACCCCGACATTGTCCGTAAGGTGCTGGGCATACCCGGGGACAAGCTCATCGCGCTGGGAATCGCTATCGGCTACCCCGACTGGGATAACCCGGTTAATCAAGACCGCACCGCCAGAGAGCCGCTGGACGATGTTGCGAAGTTCTACGGGTTCGACTAGAGGCTTTTTTAAAATCCGGAGTATTTTGACACGGTTGCGATTATTAAAGTATCATAATCACGAATCCCTGATAATATAAAAGGAGGATAATGTTTCATGGCTGAAAGTCAATACGAGAAGTACGCAGTAAGAAAGCCCATTTACGAGGCGGGTCCCGGTTATAAGGGCCGGCAGAGTCCCACAATGACCTTCATGAGCAGCAAGCAGGTGCCCGAAGCCAACTACTATATCGAGCTGGGCTGGATATACGATATGCCGGAACCGAACCCCCATATCCATGAGCACGTGCACGACTACGACGAGATTGTAATCCACTGGGGCGGCGACCCGGAAAGGCCGCAGGTACTTGGCGGGGAGATAACTTTTTACATCGGCGGGCAGCCCATCACGTTCAACACGACGACAGGGGTATTTATTCCGGCGGGAGTGCCGCACGGTCCGATGATATGGAACAAGTTCGAGTTTCCGCACATCGAGATGGCGATGATGCTGGGGACGGGCGACCCGTTCAAGGGTTGGGGGAAGAGTGGCATCGGAGAGCCCAAGAAGGGATTACCCACCAAGAAAGACAAGTTCGACTACGAGCAGTATGTGATACGGAGTCCCATGCGAGAGGCAGGGGCCAACTTTAAGAAGGGACGGCAGAGTCCCACGATGACGTACATGAGCCGCACCCAGATAAACGTCGCCAACTACTATATTGAATTCGGCTGGATATGGGGTGTGGTAGAACCTGGTATCCCCGAGATGTTGCATAAAAAATACGATGAAATTGTCCTGCACATCGGCGGTGACCCTGATAATCCGGAAGACCTGGGGGCAGATATGGAGTTCGGCGTTGGTGGTGACCTCTTACAGTTTAACACCAGCTATGGTATGTATATTCCCAGAGGACTGCGCCATGGCCCGCTGAACTGGCATAAAGTAAGAAAGCCGCATATAGAGATGGCGATGATGCTCGGCGCCGGCACAATGAGAGAGGGCTGGGGAGACAGCTTTTTCGCCCGGCCGGGTGAGCGCCTGGAACAATAAATCATTCTGGAAAGTTTTTCACGTGCCCGGGCTTTTCCGGTTAAATCAGGAGGGTCCGGGCAGCTTTTTAAGCTTTACATGTAAAGGAGGGGGCAGTAGAAATGGCAGAATTGAAAACGAGCAAATATATTATTACCGACGTAAAGGCGGATAAACTGTTTCCCGGAGAGCAGAGCGGGATTGGTAAAAAAACCGACGCTGCGCGCGTCACACCGACTCACGTGATGTGGCTGGACGGGGAGGTTATTCCCGGGGCTTTCTACTCGGAAAGTGTCTGGATATGGCCGGATTGCGCTTCGGAAGAACCTGCCGCCCAGGCACATACACATTCCTTTACGGAAGTAATCACATTTTTCGGCACCAATTTCGAAGACCCGCATGACCTTTGCGGGGAGGTGGAGCTATGGCTGGACGGTGAAAAGCATGTCATGACGAAAAGTTTTCTGGCCTATATCCCTGCGGGCATGACGCACTGTCCTCTCATCGTGCGGAGGGTGGAGAGGCCGATATTCCATTTTACGGTGGGGTTGGGTGCTGATTACATTCGGGAGAAGTAAAGAATAGAAAGGATAAAAAGAGAGGTAATATCGTCAGGATTTCCATTACGAAAAAGGGACGGGAAGTCTGCCGCCGGGCTATGGGGCAGGACTTAATCCGCGACATCATATCCTTGTTGTCCGATGAGCAGCGGGAGCAGTTGTGGTCGTCTTTATCAATATTGTATCGTGAGGCGTTGAAAGAACTCGGCATTGAAGATGAAACCCTGTTTCTGCCTTAATTATCCTGATACTAATTAATATATATTCATGCTGATTGAGCATTGACAGGTACTATATCTTTAGGGTATACTACGCGTGGAAATGAGATTACAGAATGCCTGCGTAAAGAGTCTCAACAGGGGTGGGGGGACTCTTTTCTTGTGTTCTAAAGTCCCACCTTAAAGGAGATGAAAACTAAATAATTTAATATACAAACTGCACAAGGAGGAATTATGGAGCTAAGCCGAAGAGATTTCCTCAAAGCCTCAGGAGCAGGGATAGGTGGAGTTTTCCTGCTCGGTGCGCTCAGCGATGGCGCCGCCCTGGCGTCACCCGTTAAGCGTATACCTCTCAAAAAGAAGCGCGGTGAACACAGCACCATCTGCCCTTATGACGCCTCTGGCTGTGGCTTTATCGTCGATGCGGTTGACGGTAAGGTAATCAACATCGAAGGCGACCCCGACCATCCCATAAACCGCGGTGCTGCCTGCGCCAAAGGAGCCTCGATGCGCCAGCTATCCGCCGATAACCCCTGGCGTCTGAGCAAGGTCCTTTACCGCGCGCCCGGTGGAGCCGACTGGCAGGAAAAAGACTGGGGCTGGACGCTGGATACGATTGCCCGCCGGATTAAGGATACCAGAGACGCTTCTTTCATCGAGAAGGACAGCCAGGGCGATATCGTCAACCGCACCGAAGCTATCGCCAACCTGGGTGGTTCGGCTCTGGATAACGAGGAGTGCTATCTCATTGCCAAGCTGACCCGGGCGCTGGGTGTGGTCTACCTAGAACATCACGCCCGCATATGACATTCCGCCACTGTCGCCAGTTTGGCGGAAACGTTTGGCCGTGGTGCCATGACCAACCACTGGAACGATATTGCCAACGCCGATGTCATGATGGCTATTGGTTCCAACCCTGCTGAGAACCACCCAGCCGCTTTTGGCCACATTATGGTAGCCAAAGAAAGAGGTGCCAAGCTCATCAGTGTTGACCCCAGATTCACCCGAACCTCATCCAAAGCAGATATCTACTGCCCTCTGCGGTCAGGTACCGACATCGCCTTCATCAACGGCATGATTAAATATGTCATAGACGATATTCATGCCAATCCCCAAAACTACAATATGACCTACATAACCGAATATACCAACGCTGCTCACCTCATCAACCCCGGTTATAAAGGACCCGGCGAACTAAACGGACTCTTCTCCGGTTACAATGATGAGAAAAGGTCATATGACAAATCCACCTGGCAGTACCAGCTGGATGAAAACGGTATCCCCAAGAGAGACAAAACCCTGCAAGACCCCAACTGCGTCTTTCAGATTTTGAGGAGGCACGTCTCTCGTTATACGCCTGAAATGGTATCCAGCATTACCGGTTGCCCGGTAGACACCTTCCTGCTAGCAGTCCAGACTTATGCTGCTTCCGGTGCTGTCGGCAAATCCGGCACCATAATGTATGCCATGGGCACCACCCAGCATACTTACGGCACCCAGAATATAAGGGCCTATGGAATACTGCAGCTTTTGCTGGACAACATAGGTATCACCGGCGGTGGCATCAACGCCATGCGAGGTGAGTCCAACGTACAGGGCTCCACCGACCACTGCCTGCTCTCCCACATACTCCCCGGCTACTTGGGGGTGCCCCGCAACACGGATACAAGCCTCGATGCTTACCTGAAGAGATTAACACCAACAACGAAAGACCCCAACAGTGCCAACTGGTGGGGAAATTACAGTAAATATATCGTCAGCCTGCTGAAGGCCTGGTACGGCAATGCCGCCACCAAGGATAATGATTTCGGCTTCCATTACTTGCCCAAAGTTCAGTCAGGCGCGAACTACACGCATATTGCCCTGTTTGAGGCAATGGACAAAGAGATAATCAAAGGGCTCATGGTCTGGGGGCAGAACCCGGCCGTCGGCGGTCCCGATGCCAACCTGGAACGAAGGGCGATGGATAATCTGGACTGGATGGTAGTTGCCGACATCTGGCATACCGAGACCGCCAACTTCTGGAAGCGCCCCGGAGCCAATCCTGCCGATATCAAGACGGAGGTCTTCCTCCTCCCCGCTGTCGGCTCGTTTGAGAAGGAAGGCAGCGTTACCAACAGCGGACGCTGGATGCAGTGGCGCTATAAAGCCGCCGATGGCCCCGGTGAAGCTATGGATGACCTCTGGATGCTTGACCAGATTGCCAGGAGGCTCATTAAACTCTATGCCGATGAGGGCGGACCCAGCGCTGATTCTCTTGCCAAACTCTGGTGGAATTACGGCGCCGACCATCCCGATGTACATGCCGTCGCCAAGGAAATCAATGGATATGACCTGACCACCGGCAAGCTCTTGCCCAGCTTCGGCGGTCTCAAGGACGACGGTACCACCTCCTCAGGTAACTGGCTCTACTGTGCCAGCTACACCGAGGATGGCAACATGGCTGCCCGCCGTGACCCGACTCCCGGCCCGTTCAATGTCGGCCTTTACCCCAAGTGGAGCTGGTGCTGGCCCGTCAACCGCAGAATCATCTACAACCGTGCCTCGGTTGACCTTAACGGAGAGCCCTGGGACAAAGAGCACCCGGTTATCTGGTGGCAGTACCAAGGAGCCGAGAAATGGGTCGGTGATGTTCCCGATGGCGGCTGGCCGCCGATAAATGTTGACCCCAAGGCAACCAGGTGGCCCTTCATCATGAAACCGGAAGGTTTTGCCCGAATATTCGGCTTCGGCCGGGCGGATGGCCCGCTACCCGAACACTACGAGCCCTGGGAATCACCAGTAGAGAACGCCATGTCCGGTCAGCAGATAAACCCGGCGGTAACCGTCTGGCGACCTGAAGAACAGGGAGACCGGGCTAAATACCCCATCGTCTGCTCAACCTACCGCCTCTCTGAGCACTGGCAGAGTGGCCAGATGACTCGAAACATGCCGTGGGTGATTGAGGCACAGCCCGAGCCATTCTGTGAAATGAGCGAAGAGCTGGCAAGAGAAAAGGGTATCGCCAACGGCGATAGGGTCATCGTGGAATCAGCCCGCGGCAAGGTCGAAGTGGTGGCTCTGGTAACCAAGCGATTCAAACCGTTCCAGATGAACGGCCGCAAGGTACACCAGGTAGGCGTTATCTGGCACTGGGGCTTCATCGGCCTGTCCAAGGGAGACAGTGCCAATGTTCTCACCCCGCATGTCGGTGACCCCAACACAACGATACCCGAATATAAAGCCTTTTTGGTCAACGTCAGGAAGGCTTAGAAAGGTTGGAGGTAATTATGGCAGATAAAGCAATTCTATACGACGCAACAAAATGTACCGCCTGCCGCGGCTGCCAGGTAGCCTGCAAGCAGTGGAACGAGAACGACGAGTATATCCCTCCGCCCAGTGACCCGAATGGGGTACCGGCAAGCAACTGGGGCAGCTACGAGAACCCGCCCGACCTCTCCCCTCAGACCTGGCTCAAGATAAGGTTTACTGAAATTGAAGCCGGCGGCAAGGTGCGCTGGCTCTTCACCCGGCAGGCATGCATGCACTGCACCGATGCCGCCTGTGTCCGGGTCTGCCCCAATGGTTCCCTCTACCACCATGAACTCGGCTTCGTGGCCTATAACAAGGACACCTGTACCGGCTGTGGTTACTGCATTGATGCCTGTCCCTTCAACGTGCCGCGCTCCACGCGCAATATCGTCACCGGCATCGCCAAGATGGACAAATGCACCTTCTGCACCACTCAGGGACTGGACCGCATCGCCGAGGGCTGGGAGCCGGCCTGTGTCAAGACCTGTCCCACCGGCGCACTGAAATACGGCGACCGTGACGGTCTGGTAGCCGAGGGTAAAAAACGAGTCCAGACCCTGCAGGCCGCAGGGTGGACCAACGCCAACCTGTACGGTGAAAACGAGCTTGGCGGTCTGCATGTCCTGTATGTCCTTGACGATTACCCGGCGATATACGGACTGCCGGTATCACCCCAGATTTCCGCCGCCACCATCGCCTGGAAGGACGTTATCCAACCGGTCGGCTGGGCGGTGGGTGGCCTGACGGTAATCGGCCTGGGGATGAACTGGCTGGTAGCCCGGGCTAACGCCAAAAAGGAGGCGAAATGACACATCACGAAGTGGAGAAGTATAGGAAACCGATACGGGTTTTACACTGGATACACTCCGGAGCCTTCGTACTCCTGTTCCTTACCGGCCTGATACTCTTTATCCCGGGGCTGGGCTTCCTGGCTGAGGACAGCTGGACGCGCGTAATACACCGCATCGGGGCGGCGATATTCGTCATCATACCCATCATTTATCTCGTCATCAACCCGAGGTCCGTGGGTAGAGGATTAAAACTGGCCTTTACCTGGAGTAAAGATGATATTGGCTGGCTTAAAGCAGCCCCCCGTTACTACTTCCTCGGTGATGAGAGCAGCATGCCACCGCAGGGTGAAATGAATACCGGCCAGAAGATGTGGTGGTTCATTGTGGTAGTATTTGGGGTACTCTTCGTCATCACCGGGGTGATTATGGCATTTGCCAAAGAATCGGCGCCACCGGCAGTCCTGCAATGGATGGTCTTCATCCATGACGTCTCCTTTATCGTCAGCGGTGCCATGCTCTTCGTCCATATCTACCTGGGCGTCTTCCACCCGCTTATGACCGATGCCTGGAGCGCCATAACCGGCGGCAAGGTGTCTGCCGAGTATGCTAAAAAACACCACGGCAAGTGGTATGCCGAAGTTTCCAAAGGCAAGGAAGAGGCTTAGTGACCAACGATACTGCCAAGATATTAGAAAAGCTGAAAAAACAGGAAAAAGAGGAGGGGAAACTTCCCCTCCTCTTGGAATTCTATAAAAAGCTGCTGCAGGTTCAATCCAGGGCCCAGCAGCGTTTCGGCACACCTGTGCTCGCCTTGAGCCATGAGACTATCCGGAAGCGACTGCAAAACGGACGACCGCTGCTGCGCTTTAATGACCTTGACCTCGACTGGTCACTGGTGCAGGAAGTGTTCGCCGGGGTTACGGCTGCCTTCGCCGGGTATCCTCAACTCTTCGGCGAGCTCCCCGAGGAGCTGCGAAAACCCGGGGCCGGCCGCCTCCTCACCAGGAAAGCGACTGAGGCCTGGTTCACCGGCAAAGAGTTGCCGCAGAAAATACGGGACGGTGTCGGTGAAAATATCTTGCAGGCCATGATTCAGGCCGCACTGCAGCCGTTTCTGGCAGGCTATGCCCGGGTGCTTATCGACTCTGTTGAACAGGAGTCATGGCGCCGGCGCTACTGTCCGATTTGTGGCGGTAGCCCTGACCTTTCTTTTCTGGAGAAGGAGTATGGGGCGAGGTGGCTGGTATGCTCGCGCTGCGATTCCGAATGGGTCTTTCAGCGCCTCCAGTGCCCTTACTGCGGCAACCAGGACCAGGAGACGCTGGCCTTTTTCACGGACGATAAGGAGCTGTACCGTCTCTACGTGTGTGAACAGTGTAAGTGCTATCTGAAAGCCGTTGACCTGCGCAAGTCTGAACCTGAAATTCTACTGCCTCTGGAACGCTTCTACACGCTGGACCTTGATGCACAGGCGAGAGAATATGGCTATGGCCCGTACCTCAAAACTGTGGCGGGAACAGAGAAAAAGCCGTAAATCCGGCAGTTATGCGGTGCTATGGTGGGCGGTAGAGGACTCGAACCTCTGACCCCCTGCGTGTAAATTATACGTTGAGCCTGTTTTTTATTGTTTGAGAAGCTAAAGTAAGGAAATGCCCTGTGATGCGTGAGCCTATCGTCATTAACAACTTAAGCAAGTATTATAACAAGTTCCTCGCTCTGGATAACTTGTGTCTCAAGGTAGCACAGAATGAGAATGTTGGGATACTCGGGCCTAACGGCGCTGGCAAGAGTACAACCCTCAAGATATTGTGTGGTCTCATCCGCTCCTCCTCCGGTGCCGCTTATATCGACGGCATTAATGTGGCGGATAGGCCGGAGCGAGCCCTTTCCAGAATTGGCGCCATCGTGGAGACACCTGAGTTCTACCCCTTCCTCACACCGGAAGAAACCCTTAGCTACCTCGGCAGGCTTCGGGGAATGCGAGGGGACGGGTTAAAGCGCCGGATAAAGGAAGTAATCGACCTCGTCAAACTCGAAGAATGGATCACCGTCAAGATAGAAAAGTTCTCAAGAGGGATGAAGCAGCGTCTTGCCGTGGCGCAGGCCCTGCTCCATGACCCACCGATTTTAATCTTAGATGAACCAGGGCTGGGGCTCGATCCCAGGGGTGTGGTGGAATTCCGGGAGATAATCGAGGGAGTAGGCAAGGAGAAAACAGTTCTCTTCGCCTCGCACCAGCTTATAGAGGTCGCTCAGATATGTAATCAGGTAGCTATCATAGACCACGGGCGGCTGCTTGCCTACGATAACATTGACGAGCTGGAGAAAAAATACCAGTCGCTGGAGCATGCTTACCTGGAGTTGACGGGAGGGTCTCTTGAGTGAATTCGAAAGGCTAAGGGTAGTCACCGGATATGAGTTCCTGAAGCACATCCGGAGAAAACGGCTATACGTCATTCTAGGGCTTACACTTATTGCCGAATTAGCAGTTCTTATCCTTCTGCCAGTGCTAATGGAAGGCTACCCTGATAATATGATGGTGATGGCTGCCATGCTCACCATTGGGCCGAGCCTGGCAGTGATTGGTGCTGTCTTTTTTGCCGGAGATGCCATAGCCGGGGAGTTTGAGGGTAAAACCGGCTACATACTTTTCACAAATCCTGTGAGGCGAATCACTCTGGTGACGGGGAAATATCTGGCAAGCTGTGCCGCGGTGATATTGCTCGTTATCTTTGGATATGCCATTGTTACTATTTCCCTCCTGGCAATATATGGTGAAGTCCCGATTGAAACAGCCAAATCCTTTGGGCTGTGTCTTCTATATGCGGGTAGCGTTGTCTCCGTAACTTTCTTCTTTAGCTCTCTATCAAAAGGGTCGATGGGAGCCACTGTAATGACACTCCTTTTCATCATGGTTATTTCCGGGATTATTGAGAGCGTCCTGGTGATGGCTGGTGAGCCTTACTGGTTTCTCTTGTCTACTGCTGGCGATAGCGTCGCTATGGTCTACGGCGGAGTCGAGCTTTTCTTGGAAGGGGTTATGCCCCATAGTGGTAGTATGCTACCCTTTGAAATTGAGACTCCGGATTTTGGTCTCTGCGCTCTCTCAATGGGAATCTACCTGGTGGTGGGTCTCGTCTTGAGCTTCTGGATAAGCGGGAGGAGACAGTTGGCTTAGCCCAGAACACACATTCCTCACGAGCACACCAATGACCGCACCTACCTTTGTCAATGAACCTTGACCACACTTTCTGGCTAAACGTTGCCAAATAATTAGTCATGTATATTACTTTCAGGCTGTAGACCCTCTGATAGGCTAAAATATAGCCTAACGGGTTCTGGCGAGGTGAAGAAATAGCTGGGGAGCTTGAGACTGCCCCGTTAATTTGATTGCCTGCCGGCCCTCGAAAGTCCCGATTACGGTAGCTCCCTGGTTGAGCAGTATCTCTGCCTCGCGGAGCTTGTTGAGAATCTGTTCCGGTGTGTAGGCTTTTTTAGGCATTTTACCCCCCTTTATTTATTAACCAGTCTAACATTGATGTGGACTGATTTTAGGGGGGCAGATCACTCACCAGAATGGTAGCACGGGCGGGACTGAAGGGTGTGCGCTTCCACGACCTGAGGCATGCCTTCGCTAGCCTCATGCTATTACGTGGGGCAAAGCCTAAAGTAATCAGTGAGGCGTTAGGCCATGCGAGCATTGCCTTTACTATGGACACCTATTCCCATATAATATCTGGTATGCAGGGGGATATGATGGAACTGCTAGACGAGGTGCTGTCGTCGGGGAAAAACGGGGTGTCTCAAAAAAATAACGCCAATTTAACGCTAATAGTAGGCATAACGGCATCAGTAAATTAAGATTTAGCTTCACGTGCCAGCGTAGCTCAGTGGTAGAGCAGCGGTTTCGTAAACCGCTTGTCGTGGGTTCGACTCCCTCCGCTGGCTCCAGTTTTTGTAGCTAAAAACCCTGATTTGATAATTTATAAATCGGGGTTTTTATGTTTTTGCTAATCTTTTGCTAATCCTGTATTTGTAGATAAATAATTAGGGACAATAGATTTCATGTTCAGTGATATGAGGACGGTTACCAGGATATTCGGTTTTAATCGTTAGTTTATTATGGCCGGTTGTTTGACAGTCTAAATAATAGGTTATAAGTGATTCTGAATTAACGCCGAGGTTAGATGATTCGGTTTGTTGCTCGCTGAACATATTATAATACTCTTTACCATCATATTCATAATATTGTCGATTAACACCTCCCTGTCCAGAAATAGGGATGAAGTGCATTGACAACTGACTAAGGACTTTACAAATTTAAATCACAGAGTTAAAATAAACTAAGTAATGAGTTTGATAGAGAAATGTATTATTAGGCCGTTTAGAAATTGGTGGTTAATCTTGGCCTAAATCTTTTAGAGGTTTTTCAAAACCGAGAAACTAATTCTTTAATCAAGTTTTCATTATTATTCCTCATTTTTGAGGAGTTTTGCAACTTAACAACAGCATAATCAGCGGTTAAAGGCACTATTACCCGTGAAGCTTGAAGCTAAGCCAACTTTTCAAGGTTCTCTAAGCTCTTACTGGGCATGGCACGGGATGTGGTCTGGTAGGCTTCTCCACTATCACAGCTCCAATTCTCTTTGTGGTAAACCAGAATACTTATCCTTGACCAGGGGATGGATAAAAGACCAGTCGATACTATCAAAGATGGCTTTAATAGGGTCATTGGGTTTTAGTTTAAGCGAAGCCTCATAGGTGGTGAAAGTAAGCTGATTAGCTGTTCTCATAGAATGGCCCTCCTGCCATATGGCTAATTTTAGCATGTAGCTGGGGGTGAAGGAAGAAAAAGAAGGCTGCAAAGCCCTAAGTTTGAAGCTAAAAATAGGACTTTTGGAAATTAAACAGCCGCCGTACCAGAAAGGAGGTGATGCATAATAGATTATAGGAAAGGAAATACCAGACATCATGAGGTTATCGATTAACCCATAATCAGGAGGTGATGAAAAAATGAAAAAAATACTATTAATCCTACTTTCAGTTGTGGTAATTGGTGCCATGTTGCTTAGCGGTTGTAGCGAACCGGAAGAACCGACTCCTACACCCACTCCCACACCGGCTCCCACACCGGCTCCTACACCGACTCCCACACCTACTCCAACACCCGAACCAACTGGACCAGTATCTGGTGGTATCTTAAGGGGCATAATAACAGCAGGTCCCTTGATGATGAGCTACCGCGGGCAGATGGGACCCGGTGACCACACCTATGTAATGCCTGCCGTGGAATACCTGGTAGAGCCCTATGTCGATGAAGCTGGCAACAGGGGCTGGATACCATTCCTTTGTGAATCCTACGACATAGACCCGGTGGGCAATACTTTCACGTTTAAGCTCAGGAAAGGTGTCAAGTTCCATGACGGCTCGGTAATGGATGCCGAGGTCGTAAAATGGAACTTCCAGCAGCAAATCGACAGTGGTTGGCTCCAGGATGCCGACAAGGTTGTCAGCATCGAAACTCCTGATGATTCTACTGTTGTTATTAATTTCACCGAGTATAGCAACCAGTATGAGTTTAACTGGGGCTGGACCGCTATATGGTCAATGGAAGCCTTCGAGAGCGCCGCGGGTGGAGACCTTGAGAAGGGCATCGAGTGGGCGGTCGACCACGTCGTCGGGACGGGCCCGTTCAAACTCAAGGAATACAAGCGTGATGTCAGCATTTCCTGGGAAAAGTTCAATGACTACTGGCAGGAAGGCAAACCCTACCTCGATGGCTTGGAGTTCCAGATTATAACCGAGGCAACAACAGCTTCGAGTCTGCTTCAGGCGGGTGATGTCGATTTGTGGTACCAGGGTCACTCAGCTCAGGACTGGGCTGAGCTGGCACCCAAGGGCTATATCGTTACAACCTACTGGCCGGGCTTACCCCAGGCTTTGTGGGGTAATACAGTGAACCCCGATTCTAAATGGCAGGACAAAAAGGTACGCGAGGCAATGGAATATGCTTTAGACAAGGCGGTAATGGCTGAAGCTCTTGGGCTTGGATATTATGTGCCAAGTGCACAAATAGCGCCCTCAACGGAATGGGGTTACATACCTGATTTACCCACCCGAGAGTATAATCCGGAGAAAGCCAAGCAATTACTGGCTGAAGCCGGCTACGGGGATGGCTGCCCGGTGACACTACTTATATCGTCAGTACCCGCCAATATCGATGCCGGTGAGGCCATCAAAGGATACCTCGATGCCGCCGGCTTTGAGGTAGAACTGGATATCGCCGACCCGGGCAGGTACTTCGGCAGTGTTTTCGGGATGGGCTGGGATGATGTGGTACAGATGTTCTACGGCATGGACGTCAATTACCTGGCAACCTACATGTCCTGGTTCAGCTCTGACCCCAAGTCCAACCTGGCCAGCTTCGAGAGGCCGCCCGAACAGATAGCAATGGACAAAGAGGCGGTACTGATAGTTAGCCCGGCAGACCAGCAGAAAATGACTGAGAAGCTCTGCCGCTATCTGTATGAAGAAGCCAGGGTCTGTCCTCTCTGGTGGACTCCCGCTGCTGCCGTAAGTCAGGATTACGTGCACCACGAAATCTACCGTCATGGTTTTATTCGGGTAGACTGGGAAAACGTCTGGATGGATCAGCACTAAAATACACGTCATAATTTGATTTAAATAGAGAAACCGGGTGGCTCGCATCGTCTCGGTGAACGAGCCACCCGGTGGCATGGTGTAACTAATGCTATCCTCCCTGTCATATACACACATATACACATGACAGCGTTAACATATGGTACGACGAAACAGTGTATCGATTTTGGTATTATTTTCGTATTATCATATAATTACTATAGAGGTATAGATCCGAAGTGACTGCATATATCATACGCCGACTGATAATGGCGATATTTATCCTAATTATAGTCACCCTCATTGTCTTTTTTATTATGCAATTATTGCCGGGTGACCCGCTGGTGATATTTCTGGGGCAGCAGGCCGGGACGGGTTCAATATCTCAGGAACAACTCGAGCAGCTTTATATCAGGTACGGGCTGGATAAACCCCTGATAGTCCAGTACTGGAACTGGATAACCGGTGTTGTGCAGGGGGATATGGGAGAATCCATCTATTACCATGAAGATGTCGGTACACTCCTGCTGGAGCGCTTCCCCGTTACCCTGGACCTGGGTATTAAATCGTTTATTTTATACAATATCCTCGGCATTGTCATGGGAATGATTGCCGCCCTGCGTCGGGGAAAATGGATAGATACTTTCGCGACCGTTGTATCGTATATCGGTGTATCTATTCCGGTATTCTGGCTGGGCTTAATACTCATCTATCTCTTCGGTCTGCGGCTCGAATGGTTCCCTATCGCCGGTTACACATTACCGACAGAAGACCTCTGGAAGAACCTCTATCAGTCGTTCTTGCCTGTTATCTGTCTTTCTCTAATGGGTTGGGCAGTAATCGCCCGTCAGACGCGCTCAAGTGTGCTCGAGGTTATATCGCAGGACTATGTTCGCACTGCCTGGTCCAAGGGTTTGACAGAGCGTGGCGTTATTTTAAAACACGTACTGAAAAACAGCCTCATCCCGGTAATTACACTAATGGGGATAGGGCTTGGTTTAATGTTTGGCGGTCAGGTATTTATCGAGCAAGTATTCGCTATTCCGGGTGTGGGCAGATTGTTGGTTGGCAGTGTCTTCGCTCAGGATTATCAGGTTGTGCAATCGGCTACTTTGATAATTGCAACTATAGTAATTCTGGTCAACTTGATTGTCGATATATCATACGGTTGGTTTGATCCCAGGATACGATACGGTTAGAAAGGTGTCATCGTTGACAGAAAAGAAAGTTATCGAAACCGGTATTTCTGAAGCGCCACCGCGTGTCGGCGAGTGGCAACGTTTTCAGAGAGTCTTTTTTCAACGAAAAGTGGTAATGTTCGGGCTTATCATATTAGTGTTGCTTGTCATCACCGCTATTTTCGCGCCTTTACTGGCACCCTACAATCCGACTCAGATAAGCATGAAGGAATCCTTACAACAGCCGAGCGGGACTCACCTTCTGGGCACGGACCTCCAGGGTAGAGATACCCTCAGCCGTCTTATTTACGGCTCGAGGACAGCTCTGGCGGTGGGGTTTGGCTCTGTGTTGATGGCGGGCGTGGTCGGCGTGGTACTGGGATTAGTAGCAGGATATTTCGGCGGGATAATCAACATGGTTATCATGAGAATCATGGACGCCCTGATGGGATTCCCGATGATTTTACTGGCCCTGGTCATCTCCGCAGTGCTCGGCAGCGGTCTTCTCAACGTTATCATCGCCCTGAGTGTGGCCACCCTGCCGGGATACGCCAGAGTTATGCACGCCCTGACTCTCACCGTCAGAGAAAACGACTATATCCTGGCGGAGCGGGCGATGGGCGCCAGTAATATGCGTATGATGTTCCAGCATATCCTGCCGAACGGCCTGCCGCCGATGATAGTGCTGATAACGCTACAGCTGGGGGCCCTTATCCTTGCCGAGGCCGGGCTCAGTTTTCTCGGGCTTGGCATAAGACCACCTAATGCAGCCTGGGGCGCTATGGTTGCCGACGGACGCCGGTACCTGCTTACCTATCCCTGGTTATCGCTAGCACCCGGGATTGCCATAGGGTTTGTGGTATTCGCTTTTAACTTGGTGGGCGACGGATTAAGAGATGCCCTAGACCCCCGTTTACGAGGCTTGCTGTAATTATAAGGATTTGAGTATAGAGAGTCTGTTAAGAACATGCTATGTTTGCATAAAATGAATTTTATTAACTTAGAAGCCATGTTATTTGGCTTCTCTTGACTTTCCCTTTTCAGCAAGGTGTATAATCGCGTGCTGCCAAACCGCTTCCTCTGCGCTGCCAGTTCCCGCAGGCGTTGACGCATGGCGTTGTCATTATCCGCTTTCGTCCGGTACCGGTGGAACGAGGCCGAGATATTGGCCAGCACAAGCCTTGGATTGTCGGGGTCATCTACAGTTCGGCTGGCTGCCGGATGTTCCTTCAGAGTGCTGAGGGGGGAAACGGTGGCCTGCGAGTCCCTGCCGGTGCAGATGATTTCTGGACCGGATAAGAAGGTGGCCTACCGCGCCGAGTACTTCAGGAGAGCCCTGAACGGCTGCGGTCCCAGCGCCACTATTCAGGTGGGAAATCCAGCCAAGGCTACTCTCTTTGAAGCCGAGGATTATTGGCACATCCTGATGCCCCGAGAGGGCTTTCCTTGCCCCCGAATCCTTGGCGCCATTTTGGTGACAAACTGGTTAGCACCCAGCAGTACATCATAGCACAGCCAGATACAAGGTGAAGTCAACTCAGCAACAGTATAGTATTAAATCGTATCTGTCGGAACAAGGCAGGACAGGCACACACGCTTTTCGAGGGCGGCCCCCCAAAGATTAGCTAACAAATAGCGAACAGACTGGATTTCATGGGTTATCATGAAATAGTACTGCACGCTCAGAAACGCGAGTTAATAGCTGATACATTGATACTGGTTTGAGTGTAACAGCACCATATACTACAATGAGACACAGTTTCGTAAACCGCTTGTCGTGGGTTCGACTCCCTCCGCTGGCTGGTTTCGTTTTAAAAAGTTATTCCTGCCGGCTGAAAGAAACGGATATTCGTTGTTATGCTGCCTATCTTAACTATTCTTTTCCAATAATTTCTTCGATTTTGCGGCAGGCGCGGGAAACGGCCTCTCTTACGTCGGCCCATTTCTCCGGTGCCAGGTTATGGGAGCTTCGGCCGAGAAGGTGTCCGAGTTTCCTGAGTTCACGAATGGAGTCGTGAAATTCCTCGTGGTCGCGCGGGCCCCACCAGTCTTTCATCTGCCCTTTTATCTTTTCGATGACATCCTTCTGCTCTTTCAGGAAGTTCTTCCCCTCCTCGGTAATGGTATATATCTTCTTGCCATCGCGCTCCGAAGAACTGACGTAGCCCATGTCGTCGAGCATCTGAAGGGTGGGATAAACGCTGCCGGCGCTGGGGGTGTAAAAACCATGAAAGGCGTCTTCCATGGCGTGTATTATCTCGTAACCGTGGCTTGATTTATCCTTCAGAAGATTAAGAATGACGTATTTCAGGTCGCCTTTTTCGAAAAGGCGCGAGTGCCGTTCAAATGGGGGGAAGTGCCTGTTAAACATAACACCCAACCTCCTTATAACATATCACGATATATCGTAACATATCAATATTCGTTTGTCAATAGTCCCGGCGGAAAAATTTTGAAAAGTTCACATACTGGTCGCCCATCTATTTTTTTCTTACCCTGTACCTGATAATGGTCCTGTGGTCTTTGGCATCGGGGCGGGTGAGGTATTCTTCTTCATGTACGCCGACTATCTCGTAGCCGTTATCAGTAATGAAATGGAGCAATCTTTCGACCGAATTATATTCCTGGTCGTAAGACCCGTGGTGGAGAATCTGGGCGACGGTGCCGTATTCCCAGGTCTCTATTTTTACCTCGGTGCCGCCCACTTTCTGCGGGAGGGAAGTGGTGTCTTCAGGTACCGGCAGGCCGATGACATTAGTCCATTCTTCCATAGGGACGAGGTGGGCATCGGGGTAGCGGGCGCGGAGTCCGCCGATTTTGAACGAGGTGCCGCCGCTTTTCTTAAGGTCGAATTTCAGAGTGTAAACCGAGCTGTAGAGGGTCGGCAGGACCAGCGGGAATACCTGCCCCGGCGTACCCCTGGCGTAAACCGCCGCCATCTTCTGGGCAGGCATTTTCAGGATTTCCGGCTCGTTTCTGGCCGATTTTCCTGGTGTCATTCGCTTATCTCCTCCGGCATCCGGGCCGCGCCTGGTTGCTTATTTTGTAACATAAATATCCACACACCTGCAACTTAAATATTTGTAATTTCTCATGACTGAGTATATAATTAACCTAAATTTACCCTTCCCAACTTCGTAATACGATATGTCAGCAAACCCACGGCAATAATTAAGTATGATATTGTGATATCCGTTTTCGGGCGGATAACAATTTTGAAAGGAAACGGCGATTACGCAACCTGAACCTAAGAAACGCTCATTCCTGTGGAGTTCGCTCCCATTTTTTATTATTGCGCATGCAGCGCATCATTTTTTAATGGCACTTCAGCAGCCGTTGTTCCCTACTGTACGTGATTATTTCAAGATAGGGACATACACGCAGGCTTCAGCTATACCTATGGCTTTCGCTCTTGCCAGCGCGACGGGGCAATTGCCGGCTGGCTGGTTCGCCGACCGCTTTGGGCCGACTGCCCTCATTATGATCGGTACTCTGGGCGTAGCCGTAGCCGGCGTACTCGTCGGGATTTCCCCCAACTTCGCCATGTTGATAGTTTTCCTGATACTGATGGGGCTCTTATCCGGGGGGTATCACCCGGCGGCGACACCGCTCATTTCGGCCTCGGTCGAGCCACAGCAGCGCGGGCGGGCGCTTGGCTTTCACCTCGTCGGCGGGAACGCCGCCTTCTTCGTGGCACCGATTGTTGCTGCTGCCATAGTTGGAGCGTTTGGAGAGGAAAGCGGGTGGCGGTATTCGTACTTTATCCTCGCAGTACCAACGATACTATTCGGCCTGATTTTCTATGTTTATCTATCGCGTCATGGCGGTAAAGCTCACGTGGAGAAGGTGAAACAGGGGATTGCCGAGGAGAGACCGCCGCAGCCGGGATACAAGCGTCGGCTGATTGCCTTTTTAACGATGATGATAATCGGTGGTGGTCTCGGCATGTCGGTCCTGCCTTTCCTTACTTTGTACATGACGGACGAACTGGGAGCATCAAATGCGGTGGCCGGTGGGCTGATGTCAGTCGTGTTTTCCTCGGGGCTCTGGGCCGGCCCGGTCGGCGGTTATATTTCCGATAAAATCGGCAGTGTTAAGGTAATTATCGCCACGGGTCTTCTGTCCGGGGTACTGATTTATGCTTTTAAACTGGTTGAGTTGGGTCCCAGCCTCTACATCGTGCTGTTTTTCCAAGGCCTTATTATGGCCTTGCGGATGCCGGTGACCGAGGTGTTTATCATGAGCCAGGCACCGGCCAAACACCGCTCCAAGATTTTTGGCATTTACTACTCCACCATGCAGTATACGGGTGCGATATTCGTGCTGCCCGGCGGGTACTTCATTGAGAGGTTCGGCTTTGACACGGTGTTCACGTGGGCGGCAGTTGGGGTTACGGTGGTGGCGGTGATAACAGCGTTCTTTATATTTGACGCCAAGGACCATTATCGGGATGAAATACAGGTTTCGTGAAGGCAGACCTGACTGAGTCTAACTCCACGGCTTTTTGCTTTTAATTATCTACCCCACCCCCTGATTTTACAACCCACCCCCTTGGACTCCCTGTGATATTTTGCTTCTACCTTCTTATATACCTCAGTTGATAGAAGTCAGACGTTATTTTTCACCTCTCCCTCTATCAGCTTCTCCCCGTACTCCAGTAAGACTTTCTGCCGTTCCGGGGATACTTGCTGCGATTCCAGCCAGGCTTTCAGGGCAGCGAGGGGCTTGAGTTCTTCGTCGGCATGGTTACCCAGTCTCAGGCGCGTCTCGTGATGTACTTCCCGGGCGATGGTGGCGTAATGGGCGTCTTTCAGGGCGTCCCGGATTTCGTTGTTGTGGAGCTGCCCTTCAATCGATGACGGCAGGCTGATATGCAGGCGCACGACGGCATCCCTGACGTTTGTTTCCTGCCCGGCGATGGCCCGGAGCACGGTGGCGGTAGGGTCGAGGTCATCCGTTTCCGGGGTGACATCGATGGTGAGAAAGCGGCGGGCGTTGACGGGGTGGAATTCGAAGGAGACCTGCCTTTTGCCGGTAGTCGGGTCCGGCTCGATGTCTACCACGTAGAATCCCTTTTCGTCGTTCTCCTCCCCGAAGTCCACGCGCTCCAGGCTGCCGGAATAGACAACCGGTGGGTTTTCGGATAGTACCTGGTGCTTGTGGATGTGCCCCAGCGCTACGTAGTCGAAGGCCGGCAGGGCGATATTGCTGAGTAAAACGGCAGGCTCCTGACCGATGGATATCAGGCTTTCCGAGCCAACCCTGGCACCGGTGACCCAGACATGGGCGGCCAGTATGGCGGGCAGGGCGGGGTCGAGACCGGCGGCTTTATCGGTAATGACCCGGGTTAAAGCCTCCTGCATTCTCTGGGTAATCTGTTCTATGCTGAGGTTTTTAGTATCTTCGCGACTGAGCAGGGTACTGCGTCTCAGCCAGGGCAGGGAGACGACCTGCACGGTGCCGCTGGCCGTCGGGATTTTGTAAATATCGGGTCGATTTGATGAAACGTAGATATTTTCCACCGCCAGCGTATCGAAAATTTCGGTGGTGGTGGCCCTCCAGCTGGCATTGGGCATGTCATGGTTGCCCACGAGCAGGAATACCGGTATGTTGCCGGTGGCCAGGCGGTTGATGCGCCGGGCGAACTCCCGCTGCTGTGTCTGGCTGGGCTCGCGGGTCTTGTAGGCATCGCCGCAAAAGAGGACGAGGTCCACCCGGTTTTGCAGGGCGTAGTCAACGAGCTGGTCGAGGGCAGCAAGGAAGTCGTTGAGGCGCGATGACAGCCCGGTGTCGGGGTCGATGCGCCCGTAGTTCTCGATGCCGAGGTGTAAATCGGCAAAGTGGATGATTCTCATTTATAAACCCCATCCCCCTTTATCCCCCTCTTCCTTCTTTTCTTCTCTGTCATTGCGATGAGCCTGGCGACGAAGCAATCTCCAAAACGGGTGATAGAGATTGCTTCGCCCTTCTGTGGAAGGACTCGCAATGACAATAAGTAAGATAGGGGGAAATATTTTTAGAAGAGGGGCTTCGCCCCTCTTAAACGCCTATGGTTTTGAATTAACTTGATCGAGTAAAATTTTTTTAGAAGAATTTCCTAGTTGGACCAATGATTTACCGACAAATTCCCAACATTCAAATGCTTTTTCGTGAGTTAATGTGTGTAATTTTCCTTTATGTTCAAACTCTGTACTTTTATATGAGATGGCGGCAGGTATTTTAGTAAAATTTATATTATTTGTGCCTTGAATTACATGCCTGTGCTTTGATACGTTAGCGTAAGCTCTAATCATTTGATAATGAGTATTTCCTTTGATAGATTTTAAAAAATCCTTAAGATTGTTTGGTATTGATTTAGCAGTGACTATATTATCAAACTTTACTTCCTCTATGGGCGTTTTAGGGGTAATAAAACACTCATTTATTAGCTGTCCTAATATATCAAAAATAGAATTAAGAGATAACATAAGGGAGTTTAGCTCGCAGTCGATGATGAAACTATGCCATGCCATGTTTTTAAAGAATGATTTTGGGTCTTTCATCTCGTCCAGATTTTCCTGAATAATGCTTCTACGGTATTTTGCGTAGAGCCATATAATGGATAGGCTGTCTGCATAAAGACATGCTTCAGTTAATCCTAAATTACGGCATATGTCCTTAAATTCTTTGACTTTCCATGTTTCCATATTGAACTACCATCGGTCATCCTGTTTTAATTAATCTCCTTCCTTCCATATCTGCCCGCCCTCCGGCAGGACGAAAAGGTCTTCGCCGGCGAGCTTGGCCTGCAGGGTTTCCCGCAGCGCGGGGATGGGGACGCGTATCTGGTTCATGGTATCGCGCTCGCGGATGGTGGCCATTTTGTCCTCGAGCGATTGAAAGTCCACGGTAACACAATAGGGAGTGCCCAGCTCGTCCTGGCGGCGGTAGCGGCGGCCGATAGCCTGGGTATCATCATACTGTGTCACAAAGCAGGGACGCAGGTCGGCATAGACGTCTTTAGCTACTGCCGCCAGGTTTTCCTTGCGACTCAGCGGCAGGACGGCTACCTTGATTGGTGCCAGGTCCGTATGGAAGTGGAACAGCACTCTTAACTCGTCATTGACTATTTCCTCGTCGTAGGCATCGCACAGGACCGCCAGCACGGAGCGGTCGACGCCGGCGGAGGGCTCGATGACATAGGGGACGATGTGCTCTTTGGATTCCTCGTCGAGGTAGGTGAGGCTCTTGCCGCTGTATTCCATGTGCTGCTTGAGGTCGAAGTCGCCCCGGTTGGCCACGCCTTCCAGTTCCGACCAGCCCATCGGGAAATTGTAGTCGATGTCAAAGCACCTTTTCGCGTAGTGCGCCAGCTCGTCCTTGCTATGCTCGCGCAGTCGGATATTCTCTTTTTTAATACCCAGCTTGATATACCAGTTGAGACGTTCCTCCACCCAGTAGTCGAACCACTTATCATCGGTACCCGGCTTGACGAAGTACTCAATCTCCATCTGCTCGAACTCTCGACTGCGGAAGATGAAGTTGCCGGTGGTAATCTCGTTGCGGAACGCCTTGCCAATCTGGGCGACGCCGAAGGGCAGCCTCTTCCGGCTGGTATTGAGCGCGTTCTGGAAGTTGACGAAGATGCCCTGGGCCGTCTCCGGGCGTAAATATACGATATTGGCCGCTTCCTCGACCGGCCCCATGAAGGTCTTGAACATCAGGTTGAATAGCTGGGGTTCGGTAAGCTCACCGCCGCAGTCGGGGCATTTATTCTCCTTTAAATCGTCGGCGCGCCATCTCTGGTGGCAGTTCTTGCACTCCACAAGCGGGTCGGAGAACTTGGTAACGTGCCCGCTGGCTTCCCATACCTTCGGATTCATCAGTATGCTGGTGTCCAGTCCCACCATGTCGTCGCGTTCCTGGACGCTGGCACGCCACCAGGCTTCCTTGATATTACGCTTCAGTTCCACGCCTACCGGCCCGTAGTCCCAGCAGGCGGACAGACCTCCGTAGATATCGCTGGAGGGGAAGATGAAGCCGCGCCGCTGGCAGAGCGAAACGAGCTTCTCCATACTGACTTTACCTGTTACGTTTTCTGACATTGGTATCACTCCCGGAGACTTTTACCCTGCAGGCGGCGAGATTGCCGGATAGTCCGGATAAAGTAGACGCCCAGAATAACGCCGCCCAGCACCATGACAACAACGGCGAATACCCAGAGGGGTATAAGCTTTATTTGATATGCATTGTATAGAAAAATATCCAGCATTGCAAAGAAGATAATAATCTGGGGCAGCGCCATGAGGTTGCCCATGATGGTGAATAAAGAACGGTTTAAATCCGTCTCGCCTATCTGTAAGCGCCGGCCGGCGCTCGTGGCTATGTAGGTGATAGTCAGGGAGAGCAGGGTGAAGATGAACTGTAATGCCATCACCCAGGCGATAACGCCGAAGCGACCGAACGAGTGGGTTGGTTCGCCGCCGGAGAAGCGGTAGGCGACCTCGTCCGGCAGCAGGCGGTAGAAAAAGGCGGTCAGGATTACGGAAAGAAGGAGAATCGACACCGGCAGGACGATGTACGTCCAGCGGAAGGCTGTTTTATTTTCTGAGTTTACGGAGCTAATGGCGACCACCTGCCTGTAAGCTATTCTCAGTAAAGATTAACAGCTTTGAGGCTGGGGTGTCAAAGATTGTTCCTGCCGCCTAATCGAAGAAGCCCTTGTCCAAATCGGCTTCGTTGGAGTAGCCGCGTTCCTCCCAGTAGCCCCGGTAATTGATGTCATCGGAAAGTTCGATTTTGGTTATCCACTTCACCCACTTGTAGCCCCACTTGCTCTCGGCTACCAGTTGAAAGGGGAAACCCCTCTCCGGCGGAATGGTGACATCGTTCATCTTGTGGGCCATGAGGATGTCGTTGTCCATGACGTACTCCAGCGGGAAAGAGGTGGTATAGCCGTCGTGGGCGTGGAAGATGACCGCTTTAGCTTCCGGCAGGGGGCCGGCCTTTTCCAGTATATCCCTGACCAGCACGCCTTCCCAGAGGATATTAACCGCCCACCCTTCGACGCAGCTCAACCTGACGACTTTCTTATAGTTGTCATGGTCGTTGATTACTTCGTCATAAGTATAGCCGGCAGGTTTGCCGGCAAGTCCGGTAATTTCCAGGCGGTAATTTTCAATAGCCACGTGCTGGGGCCCCTTGATGGAGTTCTCCCGAAAATCGTTTATAGAGGAAAGATTTTCACCTTTGTATTCTCTCACTTCGGCACCCTCCAGTTCTTCTACTTTATCCTTGCCCGGGCCGAACGCCGCCATGCCCGTAATGAATGCCGCGATAACGACCACTATAATAACCGAACCGATGATGGTTCTCTTTTTCATTTCATCAACCTCCCATCCGCATAGACGTGCACAATTATCTCTGTCTACTTGGATTATAGGAGAGTTGAAGGCGGAAGTATGTGATTTTTATCCCAGCTACATCCGGTTAATCAGGAGCGCATTCTCAATCGCCCGTGCCGTTAAAATTTATATTATCGTTTTTCCCAGGCGGTGCGGATTTTAGCTGCTATATCGTCCAGTTCAACGCGGTTGGGGTTGGCCCATTCGCCGGTAACTTTCATGGAGTCGCCTTTAAGTCTGGGGATGACAAGAAAGTGAACGTGAAAGACCTCTTGGTTAGCCGCCTCTCCGTCCGCCAAGAACAAATTAATCCCGTCGCATTCGATGCCGGAGTTGCGGATAGCCCGGCAGACACGCATGGTGGTTTTGAACAGTTGAGCGCCGGTGTCCTCGTCCATGTCGGCCAGGTAGGGGAAGTGTTTCCTGGGAACAACAACGACCTGCCCGCGATTTAAGGTGGAGATGTCCATGAAAGCGAGGGTATCGTCATCCTGGTATACGAAGCTGGCGCGGACTTTGCCGGTGGCGATATCACAGAATATGTAGTCGCTCATATCGTATATCAACTACCGGTTCAGGAAGCGCAGGTGCTGCAATCGCCGGAGCTGCATCTGGAGCAGGAACTGCCGCCGGTGCCGGGTATGGTCTTGGGCACACCGCCGGGGGTGGCGCTGAAGCAGGCAAAGGTGGACATTTTACGCCGGGCGGGTTGGTGGCATTTAGGGCAGTCCGCCGGCTGGTCTGACTGACTCAGCGGGCGTAGTTGCTCAAACTTGGTATCGCATTCCGAACAAACATACTCATATATCGGCATGGTACTTCTCCTAATTATAGTTTAGCGAGTTTTAACTGTGGGGTCAAGGCGTGTATCGGCAGGGAATATTGTCATAACATCCAGTAGGGTGTAGGATATAAAAAAACAATATCAGGGGGGAATCTTGATTCATAAAGTTGACATAAAGACGAATTCACAGGTGGAATTTCAGGACATTACGGTCAAGGTCAGCGATGTCGTGCAGGCCAGCGGAGTTAAGAGCGGTGTTGGCTACGTTTTCGTGCCGCACACCACGGCCGGGGTTATGGTCAACGAACACGCCGACCCCAGCGTCGTCGAGGATATTGCGGCGCAGCTTGAGGTAATGGTGCCCCAGCACCAGAATTACCGTCATATGGAAGGGAACTCCCCGGCGCATATCAAGGCCACACTTGTCGGCGACTCCGAGACGTTGTTCATCGAGAATGGGAGGTTAGTGCTGGGGACATGGCAGGGCATCTTCTTCTGCGAGTTCGACGGGCCGAGGAATCGGAACGTTCTGGTTAAAATCGTGCCGGACAAACCGTGATATCCGCAGGAAAATTCAACGGAAAATTAACCGGTAAGCCAGCACGTCGAGCAGGCTGTACAGGAAGGCAAGCATATCTTTTCCCAATCTCACTACCCCTTACTCCGTTCGATAGAATAATGCCGGAAGCGCCGGTTCTATCTAGAAATCCTGCCCCGGTAGTGATATCCGGTAAAGCCCGCAATAACGGCAGCGGCAGTACTGCTGCTGGACGTGGTACAGCCCCTTGTGGCCGCATTGAGGGCAATGGCTGAACTTTAATTTACCTTTCGTCTTACCCGGTTTGACTATATGATTATTTGTCATTGTCGGTCTTTTCTACGGATTGTTTGTCAGTATAATTTGCGCACCTTACACCGCAATCACAATGCGTGTTAAGAACGTCACAGATATGTCACAAACGGCAAACGTAACAAAAGGAGCAACGAGGTTACGGGGTAAGCGGTCAGAAAGAATAACTTGGCTATACCTGGATACTCTATGCTATAATTGGGTTCAAATGACGGTGGTAATAACCGGTGCCAACGGGCATATCGGCGCCAATCTGGTACGCGCTTTAATTGACAAAGGCCGTCCCACGCGCTGCCTGGTTCACGTAAATTACGAGGCCATTGAAGGACTGGATACCGAGATTGTCCGCGGTGATATCCGCGACCCCGATTCGCTGTGCCGTGCGTTCGATGGTGCCGACATTGTCTATCACCTGGCCGCCTGTATCTCGCTATCGATGAGTGACTGGCCCTTACTGGAATCGGTCAACGTGCTCGGCACCCGCAACGTGGTCGAGGCCTGCCTGCGTACCGGTATACGCCGCCTTGTTCACTTCAGCTCCATCCACGCGCTGGTGCAGGAGCCGATGTCTGTCCCGGTTGACGAGTCCCGTCCCCCGGCGGAGTCCCGGCGTTACCCGCCCTACGACCGCTCCAAGGCGGCCGCCGAGACGGAGGTGCGGCGGGGAATAGAGAAAGGACTGGACGCCGTTATTATCAACCCCACGGCGATTATCGGGCCCCATGATTGCCAGCCTTCGCATTTCGGCGAAGCTCTGCTGTCGCTGGCGCAGCGCCGGCTGCCGGCCCTGGTTACGGGCGGGTTCGACTGGGTGGATGTTCGCGACGTGGTGGCGGGAGCGATGCAGGCCGAGGAAATGGCGCCGGCGGGCGCGAAGTATCTCCTTTCCGGGCACTGGGTATCGATGCGTGATATCGCCGTCATGGTGGCCGATATTACTGGCGTGCCGGCTACCAGGTTTATTGTCCCTCTCTGGCTGGCGCGTATCGGCGCTCCGTTCATTCAGGCCGTCAGTCACCTGAACAGGAAGCGCCCACTCTATACCGGTGTTTCCCTGAGGGCTTTAAGGAGCAATCGGCGTATCAGCCACGAGAGGGCCACCCGCGAGCTCGGCTACCGGCCGCGCCCTTTCCGGGAAACGTTAACCGATACCCTGCGCTGGTTCGAAGAGAACGGACAGCTTACCCGCCCTGTGAACGTGACAACCGGAGAGTCCACATGAAAGAGCTGACGATTTTCAACGGCCTGCTCGTGGGGTGGTTCGTGCTGGCGGCGGCGGTGTTCGTGGCGCTACTTTTCGTGGCCGCCCCGTACGGACGCCATACTCGCAAGGGCTGGGGTTATACCGTCGGCAATAAGCTGGGCTGGGTGCTCATGGAGGCCCCGGCACCGATTGTCTTTGTTGTCTGTTTCCTGCTGGGCGGTAACGGTATTACCACGGTAACTCTGGTCTTCCTGGTTCTCTGGGAGGCGCATTACCTGCATAGGGCTTTCGTTTACCCCTTCAGCTTGCGTGGCACGGCCCAGCGTATGCCCCTGCTGGTCATGAGCTTCGGGTTTCTTTTCAATATTATGAACGGCTATCTTAACGGCCGGTATATCTTCGGCTTTTCCGGGGGCTATACAAGTAGCTGGCTAACCGACCCCCGATTTATCGTCGGGACGGCTCTTTTTATCACCGGGTTTGTCATCAATAGACAGGCCGACATAGCCTTACGCGAACTGCGGAAGTCCGGTGAGTCTGGCTATAAAATATCGTATAGTCGGTTCTACCGCTGGGTGTCCTGTCCCAATTACCTCGGTGAGATAACCATCTGGATTGGTTGGGCGATAGCGATCTGGTCGTTGCCGGGGCTGGCTTTCGCTTTCTGGACGGTGGCCAACCTGCTGCCGCGGGCAAGAGCCCACCATGCCTGGTACCGGGAAAACTTCCCCGATTACCCGCCGGAGCGCAAGGCCCTGGTGCCGGGGTTGTGGTGAGGTGACTGCGTTTCTCTTAACTCCTCGTACTCGCGGCGGCACTGCTTAAAACGCTCAGTTTGTGAGCGGTTTCACTATGATTAAGGAGGCGGCTTCTCTGCCGATGGCTCTGGTGGCATTATTGACCTCGATGGTCAGGGTCCCGTCGTAGGGGGCTTTCTCAAGGACTTTTAACCTGGCGCCGGGGGTCAGCTCAAGGCTGGTCAGGTGGCGCAGGAACTCCGAATTGTGTTCGATGATAACGTTGAGCACCCTGGCCGATTGCCCGGTATCAAGGTTGGCTAAAGTGACACCGGCGCTGACGGAGCGTTTGAGGTTCTTTTTCGGTATCGGACTGCCGTGGGGGCAGACATCAGGATTATCCAGGAACTCGGCAAGCTTATCCTCGACCAGGTCGCTCGTGGCATGTTCCAGAGTGCAGGCATGATGGTAGACATCCTCCCAGCCTATTCCAAGGTAGCGATTAAGGAACACCTCCCAGAGCCGGTGCCGACGGGTCAGCCTGAGGAAACGCTGCTGGCCTTCATCGGTCAGGCTGGCGCCGCCGTAGGGCGTATGCTCCACCAGCCCCTTTTCCGAAAGCCTGCGCAGCATCTCGCTTACGGAGGCCAGCGATAGTCCCATGCTCTGCGCTATCGATGAGGTGCTGACCGGGCTTTCCCGCTCTTCCAGGGCGCCGATTGTTTCCAGATATTCTTCTGTCGTCCGCTGACTCAAAATGTGCTCCCATGCCGGTGTAAGCTTCCAGCTAAGTGAATTTTACCGCAAATATTCGGATATGTCAAGGCTTGATAAAGGAAAATCTAATAAATATATTAGGATACCCTTGACTTTTAATAGCCGGTCTTGCTATAATACCTGTGGAGAATATTGCCGTATGGTTGTCAGACCGTTAAGCATGCTTGTGCCCCCGGAAAAGGGCAGGATTATTAGAGTGGGTGGCAAAGGTGGGATACGCCACCGTCTTCTTGATATGGGTGTGGTTACCGGGGCGGTAGTTGAAGTTCAGAGGGTGGCGCCGCTGGGCGACCCCGTGCAGATAAAGGTCAAGGGATATGACCTTGCCCTGCGCAAGGAAGAAGCGGTAAATATCCAGGTGGAGCTAATCGAGAGTATACTGGCGAGAGTACCCTCCGGTGAGAAAGTCATCGTTTTGGTGCTAAGAGCCGGCTGGGGTCTACAGCGCCGGCTGGCCGACCTCGGTCTGACTCCCGGGGTAGAGGTTAAGGTTATCAGCAGCGGGCGGTTCGGCCAGGTAGTCCTCGATGTCCGTGGCTCCCGGTTGGCCCTGGGACGCGGCGTCGCCAGTAAGATTATGGTCAGGGCTGTGGGGGTGGGGGGCCGATGAGCAAAAAAGAAATTACACTCGCACTGGCCGGAAATCCGAATTCCGGGAAGACCACGGTATTCAATAATCTTACCGGCGCCCGGCAGCATGTGGGCAACTGGCCGGGGGTAACGGTGGAGAAGAAGGAGGGCTTTTGTAGCTCTCAGGGACATCGTATCCGTGTGGTTGACCTTCCCGGTGTTTACGGCCTGACGGCTTACTCGCTGGACGAGGTTATTGCCCGTGACTACGTGGTCGATGAGAAACCCGATGTTGTGGTGGATGTTGTCGATGCCTCAAATGTGGAGCGCAATCTCTATCTTGCCGTACAGGTGCTGGAGATGAAGGCAAATCTGGTCATAGCCCTCAATATGATGGATGTGGCCGAATCCCGGGGATACCAGATTGACGTAAAAGAGCTATCCCGCCTTCTGGGTACTCCGGTGGTGCCTATGGTGGCCGCCCGGAACCAGGGAACCAAGGAATTATTGGAGACCGTGGTTGGCGTGGCCGCCGGCAATATCCAGGTAAGCGGAATACACATGCAGTACGGTCACGACGTGGAGGCGGAGCTTGCCAAGCTGGAAAAAATTATCACCGGCAATCCGCTGGCGGAAAGCTACTCTCCGAGGTGGCTGGCTGTCAAGCTGCTGGAAGATGACCGGGAGGTAGTCGATAAAGTAAGGCAGGTCTGAGTTGGACAGCGTAGAGATAATTCGTGCTAAAGATGAAAGCCTCGCTCATTTAAGGAAAGTCCACGGCGACGATGCCGAAACGCTGATTGCCGATGCCAGGTACGGCTTCATCAGCGGGCTTATGAAAGATGTCCTTAAGAAACCCGCTGTCGAGAAGGAAACGGCTACGGACAGGATTGACCGGCTGATACTTCACCGGTGGCTGGGTATTCCTATCTTCCTGGCGATTCTCTACGGGGTATTTCAATTTACCTTTGTTGTTTCCGGACCTTTAATAAACTGGATTAACGCGGGGCTGGACTGGCTGAGCGAGCAGTCCTCGGGGATATCACCCGCCTGGTTGAGCTCGCTCGTGTCCGACGGAATTATTGGTGGAGTGGGCGCGGTGCTGTCTTTTATTCCCATAATTTTCCTTCTCTATATTGCCCTTTCCATTCTGGAAGATACCGGCTATCTATCGCGGGCAGCGTTCGTCATGGACCGATTGATGCACAAAATCGGCCTGCACGGTCGCTCCTTCGTTACGCTGATGCTGGGCTTCGGGTGCAGCGTTCCGGCCATAATGTCCAGTCGCACCATTGAGAATCCACAGGACAGGCTGGTGACTATACTGGTTACTCCCCTGATGTCCTGTGGTGCCAAGTTGCCCGTCTATGCGCTGCTGGCAGCCGCCTTCTTTACGGCTTATCAGGGGCTGGTGGTCTTTTCCATGTACGCTATCGGGATTGTTCTGGCGATTCTGCTGGCATGGCTTTTTCGTAAAAGGCTGGTTTCCGGTGAGAGCGGGCACTTTGTCATGGAGCTGCCTCCATACCGGCTTCCGACGGTTGTTACCGTGCTGGCCCACATGTGGGAGCGTGGCTGGGCCTTTCTATCACGCGCGGGCACCCTTATTTTTGGCGCGGTGGTACTCATCTGGCTTCTGAATTATTTTAATGTCCTGGAGCATATCGGCAGGGCTATCGCCCCCATATTCTCGCCGGCCGGCTTCGGACAATGGCAGTCGGCAATAGCCCTGGTATTCGGTGTACTGGCCAAGGAAACGGTGGTCGGTGCTTTCGGCACCCTCTTCGCCGGTACTGAAACGGCTGGCGGGTTCGGGAGTGTTATCGGTATTCAGCTTGGCTGGACGCCGCTGGTGGCCTTCGCCTTTATGACCATGATTCTTCTGTATACACCCTGTGTGGCTGCCCTGGGTACCATTAAGAAAGAAACCGGCTCGTGGAAGTGGACACTGTTCACCGTGGTCTATACACTGGCACTAGGCTGGATAGTAGCAACCCTGATATATCAAATTGGAAGCCTCTTCTTATAAACAAACGAAAGCACAGGCATGGGAGTAAATAATGCTTTCTGAAGTGTTAAAAGCATTCAGACAGACCGGAGAGCCACTGGACCTGAACGAGTTAAGTCGGCACCTGGGTATTGAGCGGAGTGTCCTGGAAGGGATGCTGGGGCTGCTGGTGCGCCAGGGCAAACTCAAGGAGGTCAACCCCGGTTCGGAGGACTGCGCTCGTTGCAGCGGTCGTTTGAGCTGCGCCCATTTGCAGGCGGGTAATTTAATGGGCAAGGTCTATGAGCTGGCGGAAAAATCCTGGTAAAGGAGGTGCGTGATGTCGAAGACGGATGAGAACCTGAAAATAGCTTTCGCGGATGAAAGTCAGACCAATATCGAGTATCTTGCCTACACCCATCGGGCTATTAACGAAGGGATTACGGAGATAGCCCAGCTTTTCCGCGAAGCGGCGGGTGCCGAGGTGGTGCATGCCCTGACTCATCTTAAAGCCATGGATGTCGTCAAAACCACCCGGGAAAACCTGAAAGAGGCGGCCGAGGGTGAGAGCCTGGAGATTACTTCAATGTACCCCAAGTTTATCAAGGAGGCGGAGAAGGAGGGGAGGCAGGAGGCCGCCGAGTCTTTCCGAATTGCTTTTGAGCGGGAGAAATATCACCGTGACATGTTCCGGCAGGCACTCAAGAAGGTGAAATAGCTTTGTAATTGACGACTTTGTATTCTCGCGATATTATAAAAGTAGCTGCAAAGCGGAGTTCTTGAATTATGTCAGATTTACAGCAGCGAATTAGCATCCTGGCGCAGTGGATGCTGGAGTCGAGATATCTGGTCGTCTTCACCGGCGCCGGCATCAGCACGGAGTCGGGCCTGCGCGACTTCCGCGGGCCGGACGGACTGTGGACGCGCCGCGATAAGGGACTCTCTACTCCTCACCAGGACTTTACCGGGGCCGGACCAAACTCCGGGCATGTGGCCATTTACGAGCTTCAGGACCTGGGCAGGCTGGCCTTCCTTATCTCCCAGAACGTGGACAACCTGCACCTGAAGTCCGGCATCAAGCCGGAACTGCTGGCGGAGCTGCACGGCAATCTTACCAAGGTACGCTGTACCGAATGTGATTTTAAAATGGATAGGGTCGAGGGTGAAAGAGAGTGCCCGCTGTGTGGAGGCAAGCTGGTATCCACCGTGGTCAACTTCGGCCAGTCGCTGCCCGCCAAGGACCTGGCGGAATCTTACGAACACTCGCAGAAGTGCGACCTTTTTCTCGTCGTTGGTTCCAGCCTGGTGGTTACCCCGGCGGCGGATATGCCCCGGGTGGCTTTACAGGCAGGGGCAAAACTGGTTATCATCAACCAGGGCGAGACACCGTTCGACGAGCAAGCTCACCTGCGCTTTACCGAGGCTATCGGCGAGGTGCTGCCGCCGGCGGTGGAGCAGTTGAAAGGGCTTATGGCCCAGGCCTCTTAGTCCTCCCGCCATTCAAACACCGTGCTCGTCCAGACGCGGCTTACGGCCTCTTCTAGCACCGCCTGGCGCGGGTCGGGTATATCCAGTAGCGGCGGCAGGGCAGGTGTATCGAGCTTTCCGATAAATTGGCATTGCTTTTGCAGCAGCAGGATAGTCGTGCGGGCGCCGCCGTAGACCACATAGTCCATCGACTTTACATGAGGTTCCAGCTGTTCCCGGCAGCGCTGACAAACACGGGTAAGGAAGTACTCTATCTGCTTGTCCCGGTGCCGTTCGAACCGGTGTGCCGACGAGCCGCCCTGACGGTGACGTCCGTGGACGAGGCCCGTGCCTACCTTGCTGCTGACGCGTTTCTCCCCGTCATAAACGCCGATGGCATACGACCCCAGCCGCACCAGCACCAGGGCAATCAGGCGGTCTTGGCTGAGCAGTGAACGTAGTGGTTCGTTCTTCAGAGAATGGATTACCTGTTGTTCGGCAATCGGAAACGGGGGCAGGACTGATAGTTTTCGTTCGTCGCTCCAGAAGGTAACGGTGCCTGTTTTGGAACCTCCGGCGATTTTAGTAAGCTCGTCGAGAACGTCCGGTGGTCCGGGTATTTCTTTCAGAGTATTATTAAGCTCGGTGGCGGGGAGGTTTGGAGGCAGGTAGAGCGAAATGGCCTTACTGCCGGGGGTGCCGGCCAGTTCGCCGAGGAGGTCCAGCATCCTGGCCCGGCCGAGTGTTCGCTTTCTGGATATCAGTGTCAAACCTCAAGCTCCTGCTATAACCTGACCACGGTAGCCCCATCGCCGCCTTCATCTCGTTCAGCGGTACGGAAGGATTTTACCAGCGGGTGCTTGGTTAGGAAATCCCGCACGATACTGCGTACCGTGCCGGTGCCGATGCCGTGGATAATGCGGGCTTCCGCTATGTTGGACTGCGCCGCATCGTTAAGGTATGTATCCAGCGCCACTTCCACCTCGTTGGCACGCTTACCGCGCAGGTCGAGTTCAAGCGGGACTCGCCTGACGGTCGGCTGGATTCCTGCCGGAGATGTAGCTGTGTCCGGCAGCGCGGTCGTTTTAACCACGCTGTCCAGGCTGAGTCTCATCTTGGTTCTTCCCGACTGTACTTCTATCTCCCCGGACTCTTCCGAAATCGAAAGCACCGTGGCGGTCAGGCCGGCTTCTTTGACGCGCACGGTATCCCCGACTGCGATAGTGCCGGTGTCCGCTTCGGTTTTCTCTCCCTCTCCGGGCTGCCAGGCTTCGCTGTCAAGTTGCTCGCGCACTCCGGCGAGGGTACGCCGGGCCTGCTCCATGCTGGCAGTGGTTCTTTCTTTCCTTAGCTCCGCGGCCGCCTGCCGGATTTCTTTGTGCAGTTCTGCTGCCTCGCGAACGACTGCGTCCCGTGCTTCCTGCATCGCTTTTCGTTCCTCGGTCTTGAGTCGTTCAAGCTCACTGTTCAGCTCGGTATTGTGTCGGGCAAGCTCGTCCCGCTCCACCGTAAGCTCGCGCTGGAGAGAGGCTATTTTCTGCTTTTCCGCCATCAGGTTGGTCAGCAGGGTCTCCAGCTCCTGGCTGCCTTCCGTCAGCATGCTCCGGGCTTCGTCGATAATCTCGGCCGGTATGCCCAGACGGGCAGCGGTGGCCATGGCGTTGCTGCCGCCGGGGATACCCACCGTCAGGTGGTAGGTGGGGGTCAGCGTCTCCGGGTCGAACTCCAGCGAGGCGTTCTCCAGTCCGGGAGTGGTATGGGCGAAAGCCTTGAGGTCGCTGTAATGCGTGGTGGCCACCGTCAGCGTCCCCCGGGTGAGGAAGTAGCGCAGTACGGCCTGTGCCAGGGCCGAACCTTCGGCGGGGTCGGTGCTCGTCCCCAGTTCGTCGAGGAGTACCAGGCTTTTCCCCGTGGCCCCCCTGATGATGCGGACGATGTTGCCCATGTGCCAGCTGAAGGTAGAGAGCGTTTGCTCAATGCTTTGCTCGTCGCCGATATCGGTGAAAACGCCGTCGAACAGTGGCAGGTGGCTCTCCCCCGAGGCCGGAATCGGCATGCCTGCCTGGGCCATCAGGCTGAGAAGCCCGATGGTCTTCAGCGTTACCGTTTTACCGCCGGTATTGGGGCCGGTAATGACGATTATGGAGAAGTCTTGCCCCAATCCCATCGAGAACGGCACGGCTTTATCGCCGAGTAGCGGATGCCGGGCGTCAACCAGTTTTAGATGACCGGCGTTGTTCCGCGCCTTGTCCCTTGCCTGAGCCGGGTTAATAATGATGGGTTCAACTGCTTTAATTCTTCCGGCGTACCTTGCCTTAGCCAGCACCAGGTCGAGCTCGGCCGCCAGCTCGATACTCTGCGAAATATCGTCGCTGTGCGCCCCGACTTCGGCGCTCAGCAGGCGCAGAATTCTCTCCGTCTCGCGCCTTTCTTCAATCACCAGTTCCCGGATGGCGTTGCCCAGCCCCACGGTAACCGTCGGTTCCATGAATACCGTGGCGCCGGTGTTGGATATATCATGGACGATTCCTTTGATATCGTGGCGGCATTCCATCTTGACGAGGATGACGTAACGCCCCTCCCGCTCGGTGATGATGTCTTCCTGGAGGATGCGGTTGCCCCGCGGCGACCTGACAATGGTTTCCAGTCGTTCCAGTATTTGACCGCGGGTTTCCCGCAGTTGCTGCCGGATACTGGCCAGAGCGGGCGTGGCTGTGTCCAGGACTTCGCCGGCCGGGTCCAGGCAGCTGCCGATATCCTTCTCAATCTGGCGAAGCTCGATGATGCCCTCGGCGATTTCCCAGAGCAGCGGGAAGTCCTCCGATAGACTTTTAAGATAGCGGCGCAGCTCGTGGAGAGCGCCCAGGGTCTGCTGGATTTCCACGAGGCTCAGGGGTTCCAGGATGCCTTCCAGCGCGGCTAACCTTACCTTTTCACGGATGTCCAGCACGCCCCCGACGGAGAATCCCCGGTCCAGTCCGAGCAGCTGGCGGGCTTCCGCCGTCTGACTGAGCAGTCGGGAAATCTCCTCGTAGTCGTACTGCGGTTGCAGGTTGGCGGCCAGTTCACGGCTCGCCGAAAACGAGGTATATTCGGTCAATATTTCCCGTATCCGGGGGAACTCCAGCATTTCAAGGCTTTTATTATCCATAAAACGCAATCCTGTGTATAAGCGCAGGTATATTATAGCATGCTGGAGGATGGCATGGGGTATTCCCGACACAGACCTGAACCCGGTATTTTGTCAGTTATTTAAGGGTTCTGGAACTCTCTGGCCAGTTCTCCCATTACTTTTAAGTGCCGGGCCTGAAACTCCTCCGCCGTGTCTGTGTATGACGGAAGAACCCATTCCATTTGATTCAGGTTCTGTGTGATAATCGGTATCCAGTTATACGGGATGGATATCAGCAGCAATCCCTCCGGATATACCTTCCTCGCTCTCATGCCGAAAGTCAGGCCGGTGGGTATGTAATTGACATTGCCGCTCTGGTACGGATAGGTAAAGAGCCAGGCGCATGCCCCGACCATGGCTACCTTGCTTGACCAGATTTCACCCGTGGAATAGCTTATGGCCCTCATCACGATTTCCGCCTGGGTGGGGGTGGCGATGATAACCAGAAGGTCAGGCTCGAAGGTCAGTTTGTCCAGCCTGGCGAAAGCGACATAGTTGACCACGCCTCTGGAGAATGCCGGAGCTTGTTTGTTCATCTTGCCGTTGGCACGCGGCTCCTGAAAGATGCCGTATTTTATCCCCACCTGTCCGCTCTCCGCTATCGGCGAAGGGTCTTCCATTCCCAGCGTCGACCTGCCGCCGCAGTCCTCATTATCTTTGGTGATGTAAAACGGCTTATCTCTATCCTGTGCTTCCTTGATCATTCCACACAAAGCCCTGGTTTTATCCAGCTGTTCTATCCCCTCGGGCCTGGCGGTCAGGAACTTGACGCCTACCGGTGGATACTCAAAGTCGAACTTGCTGAAGGCGGATAAATCGGTTTTAAATTTTCTCATAGCAACCTCCCTATAACATAATTATCAGCTATCCAGATATCGCTGCATTATCTCTTTGGTGGCTTTCTCAAAATAATTATTTCTTTCATCGTCACTTAAAGTATACGCGGGAAGCACCCATTTCATCTCCTGCAAATTTACGGTGAGTGCGGGGAGCAGGTCATAAGGTATTGAAATCAGCATCAGCCCTTCGGGGAAAACCTTTCTGGCTTTCATGCCGTAACCGAGACCGGTAATGGAGTAGTTCGCTTCGCCGCTGACGAAAGGATAAACGAACAGCCAGGCGCACATTATCGCCGGCGTGGTCCTGGTGGTCGATATCTTTCCGGTCGAATAGCTCAAAGCCCTCAGCAAAATTTCGGCCTGGCTTATGTTAGCCGTGAAAACTATGATATCGGGGTTAAATGACAGTTTATCTACGGGAGAGAACGCGACATATCTGACCGTATCTTTAGCCAGTTTAGGGATATATTGATATATTCTTCTGTTAGCGCGGGCTTCCTGATAGATGCCATCCGTAGCGCCTATTTCCCCGCTCTCAAAAATCGGCTCCGGGTCCTTCATGCCCAGCAGCCGCGACCCCATACATGCGAAATTATCTTTTTTGGCATAGAAGGGTTCTGAATCCTGAGCTTTTCGAAACATCTCACAGAAGGCAAGTCCCGTATCCAGTTTTTTAATGCCGTCCGGCTTATTAAGTAGGAACTTGATGCCTACAGGCTTTCTTTCAAAGTTGAATTTGTCAAATATGGAATAGTCTCGCGGGGTTGACTGCATATTTGCCTCCTTAATTACGGGCTGTGCCGGTCGTCAAGCTCTGTTGTGTGTTCCTGTCCTAGTAATTGGGCATTTCCTGCCGTAACTGGCTCAGTCGATTGTCAAACTTCTTAAAGTGTTCCTCTCTCCCTGAAGAGCGCCAGCTGCGGTACAGGTTGGCATCCTGCAGGTTTTCAAGTACGGTAGGCATCATATTCCATGGTATCGATATGAGAAACACGCCTTCTGGGAAATCAAAGTTTATAGCCTGCATGCCCAGGCTGAGGCCGGTGACCGTAAAGTTCATTTTGCCGCTTATGACGGGATAAATATACATCCAGGCACACGCTAGAACAGGCGTTCCCTTGCAGGACCAGTAATCGCCGGAAGTATAGCTGTCTGCCCTTAATATCGACCGCGCCTGCTCTAGGTTGGCCGCGATTATGACGACATCGGGGTCGAACGTCAGCTGGTCTATGGCGGAGAAAGCGACATAGTTAACCGTGCCTTTCAGCATCTTGGGGGCATACTGGTAAAGCTTCCGGTTGGCGCGCGGCTCTTTAAAAAGCCCCGCCCCTCCCCCGGCAGCCCCGCTGACGAGGGCCGGCTCGGGGTCCTTCATGCCCAGCAGCATCGGCTCGACGCATATGAAGTCGTCTTCCTGTACGTAAAAAGGGTCTCCTTCCTGCGCATCTTTGAACATTTCGCAGAAAGCCCTTTTCTCTTTTATCCTTTTAATTCCCTCCGGTTTTAGCGCCAGGAATTTGACGCCTACGGGTTTCCTTTCTAAATTAAGTTTTTCAAATGCTGAATAGTCTCGTGGGGTGGACATAATACTTAATCTCCTTCCTCATTGATTGTAAATAGCTCATAGCTATCAGAAGCAGGCAGAACGAAACTCCTGACAGGTATGTCATTTACGGGTATATACATATACCCCGTTTTTTAGTTAACCGCCCCTCATCATACCGGGTAGCCAGAGGCTTATCTGGGGAACAGCTATCAATATGGCCAGGAAGATAAACAGGGCTATCAGAAACGGCAGCACCCCGCGGAGAAGCTTATCCACAGGGATATTGAAGGCGGTTCTCATCATAAATAGTTCCAGCCCCATCGGTGGGGTAATCAGTCCTATCTGCATATTAACCACGTAGAGAACGCCGAACCATATCGGGTTAAAGTCCAGAGCGATGATTACGGGAACAAAGATGGGTACTGTCAGCAGCATAATGGTTATGGCATCAATGAAGCAGCCCAGAATTAAAAGCAGGATATTTATAGCGATAATCACCAGCCAGGGTGATAAATCTGAGGTTGTAACGAAACCGGTTATTGTCTTTACCACACCGGAAGTACCAATCACGTAAGAGAATAGCCAGGCGCCGACCATCATAAACAGAATCATACCGTTTATTGTCGCCGTTTCTATGAGAGCCCGCTTCAATCCCTCCCAGCGAAGACGGAAAACGGTTATTCCTATAAGCAGCACCACCACACAGCCGACGCCGGCGGCTTCGGTAGGGGAGGCTATACCCATGTAAATCGAGCCCAGAATAGAGAGCATCACCACCACTATGGGCCAGACCCGCTTTAGTGAGGAGAACCGCTTTTTCCAGCTGACGCTGCCTACGGGAGGACCGAGCGACGGATTTCGCCAGCAGATGATGATAGCTACTGCTGCCAGCATTAAGGCTAAGAGCACGCCCGGTACCATCCCGGCCATGAAGAGATGACCTATAGACGTCTCCGAGAGGACACCGTAGATAATCATACCGGCACTGGGGGGGATTAAGGGGCCGAGGACACCACCGCAGCATAGCCCACCCATGGCCAGCCCCTTATCGTAACCGTATCTTTTAAATTCGGGCTCGGCAACCTTACCCACGGCCAGGATGGTGGCGGTGCTGGTGCCGATAGCGGCGGCCATGGCCGCCTCGCCCCAGATGCTGGTAACGATGAGGCCGCCGGGAACGCGGGAAAGCCAGCTGCGGGCGGCTTCGTAGATATCTTCGCCTATTTTGGTTTCGGCAATAAGACAGGCGATAAGAACGAACAAGGGGAGGGGCGTCCAGTTTATGTTAAAGAGGGTGTTGAACGTGGTCCAGCCTACTTTATCCAGGCTGAAAGCGCCGTATGTGAAGTAGGCGACAGCGATGGCGGTAAATCCCAGGGCATAGATGACCGGCATACCCATCAGCATCAAAAAGAGCATGCCTCCTACGCATACCAGCGCTGCTGTAGTAAAGTCCATAACTACCTCAATTTACATAATACCAGGCAGCATTATGGCTATTCTGTCTGGTTCTGGTTATTACCGCCCCTCAGTAGAGCTATGCCTCGAATGAATTTCCCTAAGAGAACGAGGCAAAGCAGGGTGTAACCAAAGGGTATAACGAATTTAATCGGAGCCAACGGCAGTGCCCACGGCGATTGAGTGACCTGGCCGATTTGTAACGCGTAGAGCGCGTTGTCCAGGCTCTTCCAGGTGAGTACGCCACAGAAAATTAGCGCCAGGAACGGGAATATAGTGCCGAGGGCGATGTGCTTCATTCTGGGCGGGAAACGGGATGCAACAATGTCGTTCCTGACATGCTGGTCAAGTTTCTCTACCCCGGCTACGGCTAATACACCACAGAACAGCAGGAACATGGTGCTGAGCTCGTAGGCAAGGGGGTCGGGAGAACGGAACGCATATCGCTTGAACACACCATATGTTTCGGCCCATGCCATCAGCAGTATCATAATACCGCTCACTAACAGGAGGCTGGTACTGGCACGACCCAGCCAGTGATCCAGTTTCTGCATCACTCTTTTAAACAACTTATCTCACTCCCCGAACGAACTGGCGTATTTTCGGTTAAAACGCCAGCGATACTAGAACCGCAGGCATGCCGTTTATATCCCGGGTTTAACGAGGATACTTGGCGTTCGCCTTGTCAACAATATCCATCACTTTCTCGCCGAAATCACCGTATATAACCATTTGTTCATCGATGATTCCCTGGCAAGCTGCTTTCCACCTGTCTACCTCTGTCTGGGGAACTTCATATATCTCTACTCCGGCAGCAGCTATATCGGCGAAATCACTAACCCATTCACCCCTCAACCACTCATCAATGACGTCCGATTGCTTCTGCGCTTCCTCAAGCATTATGTCCTGAATTTTCCCCGGTAGGCTGTTCCAGGTATCCAGGTTGATGGAGAATCCATGTACGGCCGGGACCATATAGGCTGATGTCATGTAAGAACCGACATCGGTCAGCATGAATATGCGTATGGCTGCCGGTGCTGTTATTACCGCTTCTACCGTTCCCTTCTCCATTAGTGAGTAGGAATCGGTATACGGCACCCCGGTCACGGGGGCACCGCCCAAAGCCTCCACCATAGCCGCAATTGTGGGAGATATGGCCTGGACCATCAGACCGTCCCAGTCCTCCATGGTCTTAACAGGTTTGGTGGAGATGAGCGCCATCCCGGTATAGTTATGGAGACAGAGTAGCTTCTGGTTGAACTGGTTTTCCAGTATCTCGCCGTATAGCGGCATTAAACCCGGTACGGCCTCGATATGGGCATCAAGGTTATTAAACAAGAAGGGCATTTCCACTACACCTAACTTCGGTTCGTCAAAGGAATGAAAATTAGGAGTAATAGCGCCCAGGTCGGCGGCTCCGGTCCTCACCCCGTCAACAAGCTCCATAAATGCGAGCATCTCTCCGGCGCCGTAATACTCGATGGTGTAATCGGGGCCGCAACGCGCGTTAAAGGCATCGGCGAAAGCTTGCTCAACATCAATATATTCCATCGTGGCGGCGCTAGCCATCTTCAGGATCACCGGCTCATCGGGTTTGTCTTCGCCGCAGGCGGTAAGCACACCGGCAAACAGCGAAATGACAAGCATGGCAGCTAACAAAATAGATAGTCTTTTCATTATGAATTTATACCTCCTTTATTTTTCCGCAACCAATTATTTCTTTTTATCTTCTTCTATCTATCACCCCCTTTGCCTGGAAAAATTCTGCAATACTATCGGTAATACGGCTGGCACCTGCCGTTACTTCTTTTATCGTCTCGTCCATTATTGGCTCCAGGCGGTTATCGGGCCCTACAAGGCTAAGCGCGACCGGCCAGAAGTAATTTTTGATGGGGGCGGAGATACATATAGCATGGGCAATCCTTTCACCATAGCTAACGGCATACCCTTTTTGTCTTATCTCTTTTGCCTGTGCCATCAACTCTCTTTTATCAATAACAGAGTGCTCAGTAACACGACCGATTTTAATATTATTTAAGGCGGTTTGCAAGTCGTCATCGTCAAGCTGTGATAGCAACACTTTAGCTGTCGCCCCGACGTATACCGGCCCCACCGGGTCAGGACCGGCAACAACCTTTAATTCAAACTTGCTCTGGATTTCATATAACCGGACATATTGAAGACCGACCATGATGTTTAATTCCACGGTTTCCCCGGAGAAGTTCCACAGGTGTGTTAATTCCTCCAGGGCACAGTTAATGAGGTAATGGTGGTTTGCCTGCGGGTCGGAAGCAATCCTGTTGATTAAGGGGCCCAGATAATAGAGGTGGGTAACGGGGTTCTGGGTTACCATAAGCAGCTCTTCCAGCGTTTGAAGTAATCTGTACGCCGTGGGCTTGGTGAGCTTACAGCAATTGGCGATATCCGTTACGGAGTTTATGCCGTTGCTTAAACAGACAAGTATATTTACCGCGCGGAAGACGGACCTGATTGCTGTTGGTTTTTGGGCGGTATCTGTAGCCAAGTTTCGCAGGGTGAAATTAGGATTTCTGTTTGGCATGTCACTATTATAGCATTATTGCGCAACATGTCAAATTGCTAATTTTACCTTTGATTAGTCGGTCTGTATCGCTATTCGGGATACGGACTCTCCCAGTCCATTCATAACCTCACCATCGTAGCGTTCGATGGTGCCTTCGTCACAAAGCCTGGCCAGTTCCGGGTCGATGGGCAACTGCGCCAGCAGTGGCGCGCCGGCGGCCTGTGCCATTTCTTCGCCGCGGCTCTGGCCGAAAATTTCCATTTTTTTATCAATCTCGGGTATGTAGAGATAGCTCATATTCTCGACGACACCAAGGATAGACTTATCCATTTGCCGGGCCATCTTCACCGCTTTCCTGACCACCATATTCGTCAGGTCCTGCGGCGTGAAGACAATGATGACGCCGGAAATGGGGAAGCTCTGCAGGACGGTGAGGGGAGCGTCGGCGGTTCCCGGCGGCAGGTCAACTATTAGACAGTCGAGCTGTCCCCAGAGGACTTCTTCCCAGAACTGGGTTATGGCGCGGGCGATAAGCGGGCCACGCCAGATAACGGCTTCATCCTCACCGGGCAGCAGGAGGTTAATCGACATGACCTCGATGCCCGACCGCGAAGGCACCGGCAGCAGGCCGGTATCGCTGCCGGCGGGTCGGTTGGTAAGTCCGAACATCTTGGGTATGCTCGGGCCGGTGATATCAGCGTCCAGGATGCCTACTTCATATCCCTGTCTCCGCAGCGCGACCGCCGCCAGGCTGGCAACCAGCGATTTGCCCACGCCTCCCTTACCGCTCATAACGGCAATGACGCGTTTAATCTGGTTCAGGTCCTTCGGTTTTTCCTCGGTAAAGTCCACATTAACCTCGTTGATACCATCCAGTTTGCCGGTCGCTTCTTTAATGCTAACCTTCAGTCTATCCTGGATTTCCGGTGCCAGTGCTGTGGAGGACAGCGTGATGTTGACCTTACCATCGCTGGTGGCGATGTCACGCACCAGGTTCATTTTCACGGGACTGCGCATCACACCGGGGACAAGCACCTTATCCAGGCTTTCTCTAATCTGCTGTTCGGTTACCATGATTCCTCCTGCAGGTTCTTGTAGCTAATGGACGCGTTAGCCCGCTTCGTGGTCGCAAATATTATCCCCTGTGGACAGGTCATCGTTTAAATGGCTGAGCACGGCCTGCTCCGGGTCGCTTTCCAGGGAGCCGAGCACGACATCGATGCCGTTCTGCCGAAATAAATCTACCGCGCGGGGCCCCATACCGCCCGCAATGATTACCGAAGCCCCTTTTTCCGCCAGCCAGGCGGGTAAAAGGCCGGGCTGATGCGCGGGTGAAGGGACGTTCTCTTTGCCGGTGATTTTTCGGCTCTGCTCTTCGACGTCGAAGAAGGCGAAGTTATCACAGTGACCGAAGTGTGGCGACAGCCTGCCGCCGGATACGGGTACAGCGTATTTCATGACATACCTCCAAAGTGAAATTAATCCGTTACAAGCTCGTAGCTCAGGTTTCCGGTATCCCGGTCCGTCTTTATTTTTAAAGTCACGCGCTTACCTTCTGACAGCAGTTTCTCGGATTCGTCACGTAACTTTTTTGATTCGGGTGATTGGAGAAAGGTAAGCAGCACCTCAAACCTTTGTTTAACCTCCTCATCGTCTTCCTCATCTCTCAGCAGCTCCATAAGGCAGTTGTTCATTTCCTGTTCCCCGAGGCATTTCAGGCATTTGCCCGGTATCTTACTCGTCGAATATCTGGGCTCCAGTTCAAATGATTTCACGCGTTTACCCCCCCGTTTAATTCATCATGACGCAAACATCATGCACTACTTTAAAATTATTTTCCTGGCAGAACCTGATGGCGGTTTCGCTTTCCGACCCCGGCTGGAGCCATATGCGGTCAAGTCCCAGTTCCAGGCACTCCTTGAGGATAGCCTCGGTGGCCGCCGGAGGCACGACAACGTCCACCACGTCGACTTTCCCCGGTAGCTCGGAGAGTGTGGCATAGCATTTCATTCCTTCAATCGTCTTCAGCCTGGGATTTACTGGGTAGACCTCGTAGCCCCGGTTTTTAAGGTTAAGAAACACCTGGTGGCCGTATTTTTCCGGGTTGTCGGTAGCCCCGATGATGGCGAACTCCCTTTGCGCCATGAATTCTTTAATCAAATCCTGGATGTATCACCTCTGCTTTAACCAGTCGGTAGATTGGTTATTTTCTTAATTATTATCCCCGCACCATTTTTGTACCGCACTTGGGACAGCTTATATCATAGCACGGATTTCCCGGCTGGTGAGGCACCTTTTCCCCACAGCTGGGGCAAACACAGTTGCCGCCGGGGCCTGACCCGGGTTGGCTACCTCCCATTCTGCCTCCCCTCTGCTCAGGGCCGGATGGTGGCCCCATTCCGTCTCCTCTAGGCATAATTCACCTCCTGTATACTATCCAGTCCTTTAGCCCTTATGCCATGCCTTTACCGCGTTTCATGCCTGAGTGAGCACTGGCATTGGACCGGGTACTGGCCTGAAGCTTGCTTGCCTGGTAGTCTTCGATGGATTCCTGCACGGTGCCGGTAGCTCCTGTAATGACTTTAATACCGGCGCTGTTGAGAACACCAAAAGCATTGGGTCCGCAGTTGCCGGTAAGCACTGCCTCTACCCCTTTGCCGGCAATCATCTGGGCCGTAGCGATTCCGGCGCCGCCCGATGCAGCAGCCGAGTTGTTGGCTACCGCCTCGAACTCCATGGTGTCCGGGTCGACTATCACGAAGTACTGGCAGCGACCGAAACGCGGGTCAACCTGACTATCCAGGCTTTGTCCCGCCGCTGAAATGGCAATTTTCATAATAAATTTCCTTTGTTTTACAATCTTTTCGTTTCCAGTTCCTGGATTTGATGTCCGGGTTACATTCCTGTTTTAAAAACGATACCCCCTCACAATTCTTAATGCGGTTGAAAGCACAGTCTCTTCAGGCCGAGCAGGACCGATACTCCGGCGCCGGTAACACCGAAGACAATCAGTCGCTTGCCCTGAGAGATGACTTCTTTCCTGATATCGTCAAATGTGTTGTTAACCAGCGTGCTGCTCGTAACCAGCGGAATGTCGCACCACTCTATGAGTTTCCCGGTTTCCGTCCGGCCGTTCCAGATTTCGGCTCCGTATTTCCGGGAGCCTATATTATTGGGATTAAGGTCGGTGCATCTCACATTAGCCTCGTTGAAGGTATTGACCAGATTTTCCAGGATAGCCGGCTGAAGGCCTACCATGCCGACTTTCACCCTGCCCGATTCATCGAGAATATGCCGGGCAATCTGTTTGGCGCATTCCTCCGGCTCTTCGTCGTGACAGTGCCGCATTCCGGTAGCTATACCCAGGTGCGCCGTGACGGCGTTGAGGGTGGCGATGAAAATGCCCCTGGTTTCGTTCGTGTTCAAACTCAGGTTAATAACGTCATTTAATGAGCCGGCAAAGTCGCGAGGGCGGTCGGTGAAGGCCTGCCCGAAGCTCCCGTGAAATTCTGCTTCAATCATCACTTCTTTCCCCTCCAGCAGGGGGAAGTCCTGCCGGCTGGGGGTGCCTATCGCCTGCTTTACCGACAGCGTGCCGATGGTCACCTGCACGACCTCATTGCCCAGACCACGGTCGGCAATGATAGCCTGGAGCTTCTCTCTAACTTCTTCGTTAACGGGTTTTAATGCCAATATTGCTTTACCTCCTCGGTACCAAGTCAATCCTTTTCCTTCGTCATCGTTAATAACCGGGTGCCTTTTATCTGGCGGAAGGTTGTCCCCTGGCTGACGTAGCGCAATACGAGTTCCGGGTCGGTCACCAGCGTCCCCGAGACAGCGCTGATGCCGTAGTCGAACAATACAGGCGAAAGAGGCGCCGTCCCACCCAGGACAACAACGTAGGCGTCAGGATTGCAGAGGTCCAGTAGATGCTCGATGGTGTGATTGGTAAGGGCCGTGCCCGTAATGCCGACGACGTCTGCCCGGGGAATAAGGTTTTCGGCCTCGGCTTCGCTGAAATCGCCTGCCTGCGGGTTCTTCTCGGTCACCCATAGCTCTTTCACTACGGAACGGAGTCTGGGAATAAAAGGGAAATGCCCGACTATGGCTACTTTCCTGTTTTCCCCTTTCCGGGCGATAAGCTCGGCGGCATTAAGCTCCTCGCAGTTTTGCTCGTCAACATCAATGAGAGAGTTTATCGTCGCCATGCCAATGGTCGCTTCCAGAGGGCTTGGCGAGAGAGCCATGTGAGCCAGCCCGGCGGCATCCCGATTGAGCAGATAGCCGGCTTCCTTCACCGGGGTTTTATCGTGGTGGGGGCCGGAGTCGTGAGGTGTCGAAGCCAGTCCGCAGTGACGGGTGAGCACGGCTGTCTGAAACGCCCCCTGGCGTATGTCTACCACAGGTACTTCATAGTTCAAGATAGATGATAGTAAGTCATCGATTATTTGCATATGTTTGCCTTAAATATCCACTGGCATAATGTTACATTCTTTATCCCATGTGGCGTCGGCCCTGTCCTTTTCCCGTTTCGTCAGGTCCCGGTGGTATCAGCGACCTGGTCCCCGGCGTGTTACAGATGGGGCAGAGCGCCGTTGCATCATCTGTCGCCAGTTCAAACGGGGCGTCCCATTCGTGGCCGCGTCGGCAGCGGAACCGTTGAGAGGCCACCTCGTAGTTGCCGCCGGCAATCCTTACCGCCCGGCCGTTAAGGAGGGCATCGGCGACCTTCCGGTGGGCTGAGGATAAGACCCTCTGAAAGGTCGGCCGTGAGACGTTCATCCTTTCCGAGGCCGGCTCCTGCTCCATCCCCTCCAGGTCCTTCAGGCGCAGGGCTTCGGCTTCCTCCAGGGAGAGCTGAATTTCTTCGAGGGACCTCATCGGCGTACCGGCCGGCTTGAAAAACGTCACTCCCGGCACGTAGGCAACGCGACGGCATTTTTGAGGTCTGGGCATAATTATCCTGTTCCTTCGCCAGTTATGAGCATATGCTCATAATTAATGATAACATACATTTATTTAAAAATGCAATAGCTTTTTAGTAACGAATAAAAAACAATTACGAGAAAAGTTACAGCCTTATCCGTAAATAACTGCTAATCGTGGTCCATACCCCAGGCTTCGAACACCCTTTTGTAAAGGTCCGGTTGAGGGAAGTCCGGTCTCATCATCATCTGTTCGTGGGCAAATCCTGATTCGTTCCTGTCAAACTGCCTGAGGTTTTCCGTCAGTTCGGCCAATTTATTCTTCGGCACGGAGAACATCATTTCTCCCGCGACGGTCAGCGCCCGCGCGTATTCGCCGGGGTCGGGCAGGTTTATCCAGTACTCGCCGTTTAACATTACGGGCACAACGGAATTAGAGCAGGAGAATGGGAAGAAGTTCGATTTCACCAGTGGCCTGTCTTCCATTTTCAGAGAAAGCAGGATAATTCGTAGTTGATTGGTATCGCAATAGATAATAACGGCATCCGGTTCAAAGGTAGCCGACCGCAGTGGGGCGGTAAGTATACCGATGTATTTCCCGTACTCGAAGCAAACGTACGGGTTCTGGCCACTGGCAGAAGGGTTATCCGGCTTGGGCACCAGTCCGTAGGATATCACGGCGCCCGGACACCAGTTGTCTTCTTTGAGCATGGCTACCGTGGCTCTATCCCGACGCGATAGCGCGAAAGCCTGGCACTGGGCGAAATGATAGCCGCGGTCTTTTTTAGGCCTGAGGGCTCCCTCCGGAATATCTTCTTCCTTCTCCAGCATTTTTACGGCAATGGGAGATGTCTGTAGTCCGAGCAATCGCTCCAGTTCTTCTCCGTATTGATTAAATTCTTTCACAGTTGTCATATGGTCTATCTCCCTGAAAAATTTTTAAGCAGCTACATTATGAATGCTACGGCGTTCTTTTGCAAGAAAGTCTTGATGGTGGGCGGTACGGGGGTCAGGGAATCGCTATCATGTTGAGAGTTACCCTTATTCCGACCGTAACGCTTCGATGGGATTGAGGCGGGAGGCATTCCAGGCGGGGTAAAAGCCGAAGAACAGGCCAATGCCGACCGATACGGAAACGGCCAGGAGAACGATATCCGGTGTAACTAGAGTTGTCATTATCCCCATGCTGTCGATGAAGAACGAGATTCCCCAGCCCGCAATAACCCCGATGATACCGCCGGCAAATGACAGGAAGGCCGCTTCGATTAAAAACTGGCCCCAGATATCCCGCTCCCGGGCGCCCAGCGCCTTGCGGATACCTATCTCCCTGGTCCTCTCCAGCACCGAGACCAGCATGATGTTCATCACGCCGATGCCTCCCACCAGCAGGGAAATAGCGGCGATGGCCCCCAAGAGAAGGGTCATTGTGCCGGTGACCTCGGAGATGGTGCTGGATATTTCTTCGATAGAGATAATCCTGAAGTCATCATCAGCAACAGGTCCCAGTTTATGACGGGTGCGCAGCAGTTCGGTAATTTCCTCGACAACGGAATCCGCCTGCTCTTCGTCACTTACGGTAAGGGCTATCGATGACACTACGCGGGCGCCCTGGGGCGTTCGCGGTTGGGCAACCGCCTGCTGCATGGCCGTTAAGGGGATATAAAGAGCGTCATTGGATGAACCCATCATCATCATGCTTTCTCTGCTTTCCAGGACACCGATAACCCGTGCGATGATACCTCCCATCCGTATCTGTTGCCCCACAGGGGAAACTTCACCAAACAGGGTTTCGGCGATATTCGACCCGATTACGGCTACCTTGGAACCCCTCTGGTAGTCCTGCTCCGAGAAGAAAATACCGCTGGCAATCTCCAGGTTATTTATATCCTGGTACTCCGGGGTTGTCCCCGTAACCTGGGAATTCATGTTTTCGCCGCCGACAACAAGCTGCAGATTGCTGGAATAAGATGGTGCTACAGCCGAGATATTGGGCACCTGTTCCGATATCGCCTCGGCGTCTCCCATGGTTAGTGTCTGCGAGACGCCGCCCCTGACCCCTCCAAAAGTGAACGAGCCGGGGCTGATGGTAATCAGGTCTGACCCTATATTCTCGATAGTGGAGAGGATGCTGGCGGTAGTCCCCCGGCCGACGGACATGAGTGTAATCACGGCACTAACACCGATGACGATTCCCAGGATGGTTAAAAAGCTGCGCAGTTTATGGGTGATTACGCCGTTCCAGGCAGTGGTTATGGGGTCCAGCCATTTGCTCATACGGTTTCCTCCGTGACTATTTGGCCGTCTTTAAGGTGAATAATGCGCTGGCAATGATGGGCGATATTGGCATCGTGGGTTATCATGACCAGCGTGATGCCCTGCTCGGCGTGCAGCGAGGTCAGCATGGAGATTATGCCTTCGCCGGACTTGCTATCGAGGTTACCGGTAGGCTCGTCGGCGAGGAGCAGCGGCGGATTTTTCACCAGGGCCCGGGCAATGGCGACTCTCTGCTGCTCGCCTCCCGAAAGCTCAGTGGGACGGTGGTTAGCGCGTTCCCCGAGTCCAACCCTTTCCAGCGCCTCCGCAGCTTTTTTACGGTCGCTGCCGCCGACGTACCTCATGCCGAGTTCTACGTTGGCCAGTGCCGAGAGGCGCGGCAGCAGGTTGAAGGTCTGGAAGATGAAACCTATCTTCTTCCCCCTGACCTGCGCCAGTTCGCCGCCGTTCAAGCTGCTGACCTCTCTATCCTCCAGGTAGTACTGGCCGGAGGTAGGTTTATCCAGGCAGCCTATCAGGTTAAGTATCGTGGATTTACCCGAACCGGAAGGCCCCATAATCGCTACCAGCTCGCCCTGCTTGATGTGGAGGTTTACCCCACTGAGGACGGTTAGCTCCCTTTTGCCCATCGGGTATGTTTTGGTGATATTTTCCAGTTTAATCATCCGTGCCGACTCCGTTATCTGGGTGGTCTGAAGAATGGCATGCCGCCCCCTGAACTTGATTCTGACGTCGATGTGGTAGTGCCCTGCGGCACAATGACCTGCTCGCCTTCGGTAAGCCCGTCGGTTATCTCGGTGTATTGCCAGTTGCTGAGGCCAGTCTGCACGGTGCGTTTCTCGGTCGAGCCGGAGACCAATACCACCTGGACATAGCTCTGTAATCCCTCCTGCGTGACCGCGGCATTGGGTACCAGCAGTACGTCGGTCCGCTCGGCCACGATTATACTCACGGTAACGGTCAGGCCTTCTCTAAGCTGGAAGTCTGTCGGTGCCATTGACGGCAACTGGCCCTGTGCCTGGCTGCCGGATGCGGTGGGGAATTCCATTCCCTCGGGGGGCGTGAAACCTTCAGGTGGCCCCTGTTTGAGAAATTCCTCCGCCTGTTCTTGCGTCATTCTGCCTTCGTCGACGGCGCGTTGCAGCATCGGCGGGAGTTCTCCGGCGGCGATGTCGGCCATCATCTGCTGTCTCATATCCTGCCGTTCCTCTGCTATCGCCTCCAGCGACTCTATTTCAACCCTGACGGCGTAATTCACCACGCCCGACTGTATGGTGGCGGTGGGTGCGATATGGATTACCCTGGCCGGGAGGCTTACGCCCTGCATGGCGTCTGCCTGAACTACGGCGTCACCCCCGAGCTTCACCTGGAGTATATCCATCTCGCTGACGAGGATATCTGCCTCAAATTTATTGGGGTCGGCCAGCTGGACGGCTACCGTGCCTTTGAGTACTTCATCGCCGCCGGCCACGTTTACTTTGGTAACGAAGCCGTCAAAAGGCGCCTTAATCTCCGGACTCTTGCTCTGCGCTTCTTCCAGGTCTTCGCGGGCATCTTCCAGGGCTTTCTCGGCATCCTGCAGGTTACCCTGAGTCAGCGTAAGACTCAGCTCCTTCAGGGACACGTCCTGGGCGACATCGGTAAGGTCTTCTTCAGCGGCGGCCAGCGATAATCCGGCTGACTCCACCTGTTTTTTCTTGATGGCGATTTCCCGGCTGTCGTACCCGGACAATATATTATCGTAATCGGTCCGCGCCACCGTCAGTCTTTCCTCCGCCTGTTCCAGGGTCAGGAGGTAGTCATCCGGGTCCACTCCAGATGATACAAGGATTTTCGCGACGTATTCGTACCAGGTCTGGGCCTTCCTCAACTCGGCCAGGGCTGCCTGATAGTCGATGGCGGGAATGCCCGCCGCCAGATTACTTTCTGCCTGCTCCAGGCTTATCTGGGCGTTGAGTACCGCCAGTTCCTTGGTAGCCATATTGTCCTGCGCGTTTTTCAGGTTTTGCTCGGCGGTTTTCAGGTTAATCTGTGCCTGGACCATCGCTCGTTCCCTGGCGGTCACCACGTCTTCCAGGGCGCTCAGTTGTTCCTGCCATTCGTCCTTATCCACCGTGACCAGCACCTGGCCTTCTGTCACGGTGTCTCCCTCTTCTACAAGTACCTCCCCAATTGTGCCTTTTGTTCCTGTTGTCCCCGATTGACCATAAAAGAGGTCAACGGCCATGTCTTCGGTGCGTGACAGGGCCAGATTGCCGGCTGCCGTAATATCCAGGGTAAGGTCGTCCCTTATCACGGAGGTTATCTGGTTCTCGGGTGTTTCTTCGTCCGATGGCGCGCTACAGCCGAACAGTCCGGCCAGAATGGCGCCCAGAACAAGGACTGCCAGTAGTATCTTGAAGACTTTCATTTTATTCTCCTGTATCTTTCTTCATCCTTTTCACCGTGCGTTGCCGGTGCATTGGTTATCAATAAACACTATGCCAGATAAATATTAAAGAAATATTTATTTATCGTGTTATATATGAATAGGGAGGGTGAAGGTAAAGGTGCTCCCTTGCCCCGGCTGGCTCTCGACATCAATCGTGCCGCCGTGGGCCTCCACCAGACGTCTGGCGATGGTAAGACCCAGGCCGCTGCCTCCAGTAGCTCTGGCGCGGGACTTGTCCACCCGGTAAAAGCGCTCGAATATCATCGGCAGGTCCTTGGCCGGAATGCCCTCACCGGTATCGGCCACGCTGATATATACCTGATTGTTCTTGTGCCGGGCGGTTACCGTTATCCGGCCTTCCTGGCCGGTGTGAGCCACCGCGTTCTCCAGAAGGTTGTGCAGGACCTGCCTGATACGGTGAGAGTCTATATTTACCTCCGGGAGTCCGTCCGGCAGGTCGGCTGATATCGTCAAGCCTTTGGCGGCTGCCTTGGCCTGCAATGCGGTTACGGTTTCCCTGATTAGCCTGGAAACATCCTCCGGCCCGATAATCAATTTTAATTCGCCCGCATCGGCCAGACTAAGTTCCTGGAGGTCTTCGATAAGACGTGAAAGCGTCGAAGTCTCCTCGTTGAGCGAGTGGATGGTGGCTTCATCCGGCTTGATAACGGCATCTTTAATGGCTTCCAGGTAGCCCCTGAGGTTGGACAGGGGAGTCCTCAGTTCGTGGGCGACATCAGCCACCATGTTTCGCCGCAAACGCTCGGTATTTTCCAGGTTCTCGGCCATGGAGTTAAAGGACCGGGCGAGTTCGCCCACCTCGCCTTTGCTCTTAAAGTCGACTCTGCGGGAGAAGTTGCCTTTCCCGAATTCTCTGGCGGCGCTGCTGAGGGCTTTGACCGGCGCCAGGATACGGCGGGACAGGATGAAGGTGAGCAACAGTGCGATGCCAACTGCCAGCAGGCCTGCCCAGAGGAAGAAACGCCCTATCGTCCTGTAGGTGATTTGCAGTGCGGCACGGTTGATATCCGGCGACTCCCCGTGGCTTATACGTAACAGGCCGATTGTGCCCGTTCCCATCATCGGCGACATGGGCTGGCCGGGCTCGGCTTCCGTGTACGGACTGCCCAGAAGTCTTTCATCGGAGTCTGCGACCACCGTGCCTTCGTTATCGGTCAGTATAATCCGCCGTCCGTAGAGTTTGCCCCACTGGACGACGAAGGGTTGCACGCCCTCCCAGCTTCTTACCGCCTGGTGATAGCGGGATAGTTCCAGTTCCATCCTTTTATCCTGCATCAGTTCCACGCGTTCTCCGAAACGGCTGATTTCACCGCGGGTGGTATGGTAGGTAAAGAAGAAAACGGAGCCGATGATGACGATTATAACGAGGGCGAAAGCGGCCAGGAGGCGAAAGTTCAGGCTATGTATCACCTTTTGCCTCCATGAGCTTGTAGCCGGCTCCGTATACCGTTTTTATGTACCGGGGGTGGCGGGGGTCCGGCTCCAGTTTTCGGCGCAGTTTAAGGATATGGACATCGATAGTGCGGTCGAAGCCGTCAAAATCATAACCGAGCGCCTTTTCGATAATCTGCGCCCGACTGAAAACACGACCCGGCTCTTTAGCAAGGGCGCCCAGCACTTTAAATTCAATCGGCGTAAGGTTCAGCGGCTTGTCTTCCAGGAATGCCTCATGTTTCAGGAAATTGACGGTAAGTGCGCCGTGCTCGATTTTTTCCGGCCCGCGCTCTCCAGGCAGGCGGCGCAGCACCGCCCGTACCCTGGCCGCCAGCTCCCGGGGACTGAAAGGCTTGGTTACGTAGTCGTCGGCGCCGAGGTCCAGGCCGGTCAACCTGTCGTCATCCGTCGTCAGGGCGGTAAGCATGATAATAGGTACGTCGGACTCTTCCCGGAGAATACGGCATATTTCGAGTCCGTTGATGCCGGGCAGCATGAGGTCCAGTACAATCAGGTCCGGCTGGTTTTCACGGGCCAATTTCAGGGCTTCATTACCGTCATAGGCGGTGAGAACGCGGTAGCCGTCACGGTTCAGGTAGAGCTTGACCAGTTCTACCGTTTTGACATCATCATCGACTACCAGGACCTTTTTCCCTGACATCTCTTAATCCTCCGCATTTTACTGGTTTCATGTAATGTTATAACACAAATGTTAAGAAAATATTAAATAAATAAAAAGGAGGGGGAATTTCCCCCTCCCTTAATAAGTGTGGATTATATCTTGAAAAGCTGATGTGTTTATTCTTCCGTGTTATCAGGCACGCACCAGCCGTGGAATCCGCCGCCAAATCCTTTACCGAACCCGCGGAAGCTGCGGAACATGTTGCCGAATTGTTTCCTGCCGTCTTCGTTCCCCGGGCCAAACGGTAACTGAATATCAGGCCTGGATTCCAGCCACTCCTTGAATTCGTCGGACTGGAAGTCTGGTCGCGATTCCAGCCACTGCTCAAGCTCGTCGAGCTGTTCCTGGGTCATTACGCCTTCGTCTAGCAGCCTCTGGCGGAGTCGGTCGTGGGCTTGAATTCCCAGCTCATCTCTGGCCTCGTTAAAGGCCTTTTGAAGTTCCTCTGAGTCGATGGCAACGCCCGTGTTATTTTCGTAGATTTCAGCGACCCTGCCCAGCAGGTTTATACCGCTTGTCTGGGGCCGGCTGGTGTCCTCATCGTCCGCGTTAGCCACGGCATAACCGCCCATAATTCCGCCCAGAACGACCACTGTCAACAGCGCGGTGAGAATGAATTTCTTGCTTCGCCACATATTGTGTCACCTCCTTTCAACTAACTTTCTATAAAGAGAATAGCAGCCAAATATTAAAATCTGATTAATATTTGTGAGATGGTGGCCACATACATCCGGCCATTATTTGATTATGCTATGGTTAGATATACTGGATAGTTTGCCATGTCAACGAAGACTAAAAATCGCAGAGGGTTCGTATTCACGTTACCGGCATGACCTGTGCTTACTGTGCCGCTACCGTCGATAATCGACATACTGCCGAAGCAATAGTCCCTGCCGCCGGCCGGGTATCCCGGAACAGGGCGCTTGACATAATACTAGGCTTGCTTGGCCCTTCTTCTCAACAGCAGTAGCACGATGATGATGGCCGCGCCCAGTACGCCGACACCGATAATTAGCCAGCGGTTCATCAGAATCCCCTGCCACCCGGCTGAGGAATCATCGGCGATATTAGCGGCGATGTCCTCTTCACCGGTCGTGTTATCAGTGGGTGGGGCTTCGACGGTTTCAATAATGGAAGTGTCGCTTTCTACTGGCTCGTTAATTTGGGTGGTGACCACAGGCTCTGCTTCGGTTACGGGTTCCGGTGCCGGAATCGACTCCGCCAGTGCTCCTGAATCAGCGAGGTTGATTAGTTTCTCGTTATTGGATTCATCGCTTTCGGTAATGCTGTCGTTTCCGTCGGCAACCGTCCTGAAAACGTGTTCTCCGGATTGGGCTGTCCAGGTAAAAGTACCCGCGGCGGACGCACCGGCGGCGATGGAGTTGATACGTAAATTGGTCTGTAAAGTATCGTCAATATAGCAGGCCAGATATGGGGAATCGGCCGGGCTGAGGCCGAGGTTCCTGATGGTTATCACGAAGGTTATCGTGCTATTCTCGGAGGGCTCGGCCGGCGACCATGTTATCCCTTCGATAGTAAGATCGGGGGCGGGGAGAACAACCACTCTCTCGTTATTGGATTCGTCACCTTCGATAATTTCATTGGCTTTATCGACTATTGCCTTAAAAACGTGCGACTCTGACTGGGCCTTCCACGTGAAAGTCCTTGTGATTGTGGCCCCGGGCTTAATACTTTCAACATTATGATTGCCCAGGTAGACGTTATCTATGTAGTAATTCACGAAAGAACCACCGGTTTTAAGGTCTCCGTTATTCTTGATAGTCAGGGTAAAGGTTATATCATCACCCGTTGTCGGAACCAGCGGCGACCATGTGATGCTTTGAATAGTCAGGTCGGGAGCCGGAATTGATAGAACTGCCGAGATTTCGTTATTGGACTCGTTAGTCTCTGAAACGCTGTTGTTACAGTCGGCTGTTGCCCTGATGGTGTGTGTGCCGGCTGCGGCTGACCATGTGGCGGTATTCGTAACGGTATCACCGGCTTCTATTGAATTAACGTAAACCGCATTTAGCAGGGTGTCATCGATGTAATAAGCGACGTGGGACGGACTGGCTTTTCCGGAACCATTGTTCTTGATAGCCGCCGTAATGGTAACCGTATCATCAACAGGCGGATTTACCGGCGTGCAGGTAATACTTTCGATTATAAGGTCGGCGGTGGGAGAAGGGGTTGTGAAGGCTACCGTTTTCGTGAGCGAGTTGTTGGTATCATTGCTTTCGATAACAATATTTTTCTCGTCGACAACTGCTCTGACTGTAATTGAACTATTTTGCGTTACCCAGGGGAAGGTTGCTGTAGTGGTTGACCCGGCGGAAATCCCTGATAACCGATGGTGAAAAGGCGAGTAACTGTCGACGTAGAAATCCAGGTCGGCGTAAGCTGCCTGTCTTATGCCCTGGTTCTTGATAGTCACCGTGAAGATTACCTTGTGGGCTATCAATGGTGTCGTCGGTGACCACGAAATACTCTGAATGATAAGGTCGGGGGCCAGGGCAGGCAGGGTTGCCGTCCCGGTATTATTGTTTTCGTCTGTCTCTGTAAGGCTGTTGGCGGCGTCGGCAACCGCTTTGAACGTGTGAGCATCTCCCCCGATAACTTGCGAAAATGTCCCGGTAGTTGTGGCACCGGGACTTAGCCTGCCGATGTAGGCAGTGTCCTGACAGACATCGTCAATATAATAGGCCAGCACGAAATTACCGGCCGTACCGCTTCCCTGGTTTTTAACTGTTACCGTAAATGTTACATTACTGCTTTCTGTGCGCGCTTCCGGCGACCACGTTATCGAGCTGATGATGAGGTCGGGGGCGGCGGTCGCGTAGTTTACCATCTTATGATTGTTGGTCTCATCACTCTCGTCAATTTGATTCAACACGTCGGCAACTGCCATGATGTTGTGTGAGCCTGATAAAGCTATCCATGTATAGGTCACGTTAGCGCTATCTCCAGGGACCATCGGCAGGACCAGTCGGTGGCCTCTAGAGTTCCCGTCGATATAGAAATCTATGAAAAAGCCGGCAGCCCTTTTGTTACCCCGGTTTGTGATAGCCAGTGTGAAGGTTACCGTGTTGCCGGCTGACGGATTTTCCGGCGACCAGGTTATTTCTTCAATAACGAGGTCGGCAGCGATGACGGAGAAAGCATATGTTTTTTCATTGTTGTCCTCGTTGGCCTCGGCGATGCTGTTGCCATAGTCGATAACTGCCGTGATAGTGTGTTCGCCCGCCTGTGCCGGCCAGTTAAAGGTATTGGTAATGGCGGTATCGGGGTCTATCTGGTCGACGTCATCTGAATAGAGAAAGGTGTCATCGATGTAGTAAGCGATAAGGGAAGTCCCGGCCTGGCTGTCCCCCTGGTTCTTTATGGTCACGGTGAATGTCACCGTATCGCCGATTACCGGCACTTCCGGCGACCATGAAATCGATTCGATAACGAGGTCAGGAGCCTCGATGGACTGGGCAAATGCCTTGTTATCGCCTGACATCACGGCAGGAGCCCAGAAGCTTGCCAGTAGACATAGCATTACCAGCGCGCCGGGCCAGACCCGGAGTTTGTAGTTGCTCATAGGTTCAACCTTCACGTGTCGGCTGATAATAGAATAACCTGACGGGCACGCAGGCGATTGGGCTTTAGCTTGGATTTGGGAATGGTGTTATCACCCAATTTATGGGTTTTGAACGGAAAATTACCGGCGGTGATTGAAAGAAATACCCTCTCCCATCGAGGGAGAGGGATTCAGGTATTTTCACAGAAATAACTGAGTAGGCCTAGATTTTTCTACTCGAGTCAGCCCAGTATTTTTCCCGCAGCTCCCGCTTCATTATCTTCCCGGCAGCATTCTTGGGCAGCGAATCCATGAACTCTACTGATTTGGGGGCTTTGTAGCCGGCCAGGTTCTTCTTGCAGAGGGCAATCAGTTCTTCGGCGGTGCAGCTGGCACCCTGCTTTAAACAGACGACGGCATGTACTTTTTCTACCCAGTACGGGTCGGGGATGCCGATTACCGCCGCTTCATGGATGTCGGGGTGCCGGTAGAGAATTTCCTCTACCTCCCTAGGGAAAACATTCTCGCCGCCGGTGATAATCATGTCCTTTTTACGGTCGACGATGTAAACGTAGCCGTTTTCATCATAACAGCCGATATCGCCGGTATGCAGCCAGCCGTCGACGATGGTATTGCTGGTATCTTCGGGTTTCTTCCAGTATTCCAGCATGTTGTGCTTGCTGCGGACAATAATTTCGCCCATTTCACCGGGGTTTACATCGTTACCTTTGTCGTCCACGATTCTGACCTGCACGCCGATATCCGGCTGGCCGGTAGAAGTGAGTATCTTTTCCTCCGGTTTTCCCAGCGCTTCGTGGTCTTCTTTAGAAAGGTGGCAGATGGCCGGGCCGCTTTCGCTCTGTCCGTAGCCCTGCCCGAAGATATTCCCGAAGGTTGCCATTCCTCTTTTCAACACTTCTAGGGGCATCGGCGAACCGCCGTACCAGATAAACTTAAGACTGCTGACATCGTATTTCTGAATATCGGGCACAGCGAGCATGGCTACAAGGTGGGTAGGTACGATGGATACATGGGTGGCCTTTTCGTCCTGGATTAGCTGCAGGGTGGTCACCGGGTCGAAGTTTTTCATAATGGTGTTGCAGGCGCCGATGTAGAGGAGAGAACGAACCATGGTATCCCCGGCGATGTGGAACATGGGTGATACCTGGATATGCCTGTCGTCAGGCTGGATGCTCTGGTTGATAATGTAGATGCGGCAATCGTCCCAGGCCTCGCGGTGGGAATATACTGCGCCGCGTGGTACGCCGGTGGTGCCGCTGGTATAAATAATAAAGGATTTATCGTCTTCGTCAACCTGTACATCGGGTTCTTCCGTAGGGTTGGAATTATACAGGTCCTGGATGAAAGTCATATCGGGGGCGCTTTCTTCGAGGGATACGTAATGTTTGACACCGGGGGTATGGGAACGTAGCGATTCGGTGGCGGCTACCATCTCCGGGCCGATGAAAAGGGTGTTGACTTCCGAGTAGTTAATGAGGTAGTCCAGTTCCTTAGCGCTGAGCCTGGGATTGAAACGCGATAGTATATAGCCGCCCTTCATCGACGCCCCGTAGACGATAGCGTAGTCGAGGCAGTTCCAGGACAGGATGCCGATGGAGTCTCCCTTGCTAATGCCGAGTCCCTGCAGGGCGTGTATCAGGCTGTTTACTTTAGCGTTGAACTCGGCGTAGGTTAACCTCTGTTCCCCGTAGATATAGGCCTCCTTGTCCGGGCGAAGGAGTGAGTGTCTGTGGATGATATAGGCGAAGGTGCCTATTTTATACCGGGATAGTTCTTTCAGTATTTGACCTGTTGGCATTGTTTTTCCTCCATCTTTACTTTTACTAGATGCTGCTAACTCCGGGCTGACCGGCAACGCAGGTTGCTATCTTAGATTACTGCACAAGCTGGGGAGAATCGGTCCGCAGTATGGGTGCTATGCCAGTATTCTCCTCGGTATGAAGTGGTGGGCCAACCTGGGCTCGAACCAGGGACCTCAGTCTTATCAGGACTGCGCTCTAACCAGCTGAGCTATTGGCCCACGTTTTTACGATTATATTTTAATTGAAGATTGTTTTTTAATCAAGAGGCGTTTTTACTTTGCTTGGTGTAGTGGGCGATTGCCAGGCAGATAAGCCCGATGACGTTCACCCCGGCAAAGGTAAGTGTCAGGGCTGTTGATGCGTCGAGGACGAACTCGTTCAGCAGCAGGCCGGCGGTGCCCACGATGATGAGGATGAAGGCGGTGATTTTAATAAACTCTCTCATCTCAACGTTGATTATAACATGATACGGCGGTTGGATAAACGTTACCCCCCCGCACACGTCATTGCGAGGAGCGCAGCGACGTGCCTGCACGCCGAAGTGCGTTATGGCACGCAGGCGTGGCAATCTCCAACATCGGAAATAGAGATTGCTTCGCTTCGCTCGCAATGACATAAGGGAAAGAAAGGGGGGATTAAGGGGGATTTCTCGTTCTTAAATCCCTCTCGGTCTCCCTTTACGAAAGGGAGAGGTTTTATTTAAGGCTATTCCAGAAATCTCAAAAAGGAGTGTCTAAGAGGGGCGAAGCCCCTCTTTTTTAAAATTCCCCCTCTCCAAACAAAATATTAAAGGTGTCTTCCGATGTAACTGGTTGGAGAGGGGGATAAAGGGGGTGAGGTTAATTGACATAATACTTGACAAAAGAGTTATACATAATTATAATTTAGATAAAAGAGGTAAATGGAGGTGCGTTATGGCAGAAGACCCTATTCGTGAATATTCAAATGCGGTTGAGGAGTTTAATCTAGCTTATTCAGCAGTTCGTAAATTGGGGGTATTAGTCGCTGATGTAGGCAGGTATATGAATAATAGGCCTCATGTATTTATGGTTTCAAATTCAAGTGTGGGATTTCCCCCTGAGATTGGGTTATCAAAATCAGTATTCAGTTTAAATGCAAATGATTGGCCTGATGCTAATAAGATTGCTGAAGCAATAGTATCTCTACATGAGAAGCGAGAGCATGTAAAAGAGATTTATGCGTCTTTATCAGCGACAGATAAGCAGTTGGTTCAGAAGCCAGACCTTTGTGATAAAAATTAACCAAATTTCTGTAATATTTATAATATACAAAAAACCTTAACCCCTGGATAGCGGCAGGAAGTATTACCACTGACTTCGGCAACTTTTATTATGAGTCAATGCGGGGACTTTACGGGAGAGATACTATTTGCTAAACTGATTTTAGAAGTACCTCCGGCACGTTAGCGAGGTGTTATTATGGGTAGTCGCGATTACAGGCATCGAGAGTCGAGAAAGACAAAAAAGGACCCTAAAAAATTGCCCCAAATTACCGTTACGACGACACCAGCCAATGTAGAGGTAATCAGGAAGAGGAAGAAGAGGGAGGAGGAAGAAGAGGTATAGCCTTACGTCTGGAAGGGTCGGGAGTGGTTGTTGATGGCTGATTTGGCTTCACTTCAGGCGACGGTGCGCGGTCGTGTGCACGGTGTTTTCTTCCGTGCCTTTGTTCAAAGATGGGCGGAGCAGCTTAAGCTGACCGGCTACGTACGCAACCTTCGCGACGGTACGGTGGAGGTCAAGGTGGAGGGGGAAAGAACGCAGCTGGAGAAAATGGTCGGCTATCTTGAGAAGGGCTCTCCCCCCGCCAGAGTGGATAAGGTCGTCACCAGCTGGGCGGAGTATACCGGGAATTTTTCAGGCTTCAGTGTCAGGTATTAGGCTGGCATTGATGACTATCGATTGACTAAGCCTCGAGCTCTACCTTGGCCGACTTTATCAGGTCGAGATATCCTACCTTCAGTCCCAGCGCGTCGGCCACTTCAAGGTCGACCTCATAAGGCTCGTTGATAAATACTTTGTCGTATTCCTCGACTTCTCCCTCCGATGGGTCTTCCCTGACGGCGAACTTCTGTCTGGCTTCAACTATTCCCAGGTCGAAGGGGAGCGTGAAATAGAGGTCGGCCAGCACCTTGTCTATTCCCAGGCTGTAAAGGCTCTCCCAGCCTCCCAGATTTTCCCCCTGGTACTTGATACTCGGCAGCAGGGAAAGCAGGTTCATAATGGTGAAGCTACCCGTGCCGTTATACGTCTTCAGCGGCGCTACCGTTATCAAATAGTCGCTGGACAATATGACGTTGGGTACCCAGAAAGTCGGCATGACAAACGGCTTGGGCAGTGGATTATCCACCTCAACGAAGATGCAGTCCTTGACATCCAGCGTGAGCACCCGCGGGAAGTTATAACCGAGCGCCTGGTATATCGGGCGGGTGGGTATGCCACCGGGGGTGCCCTCCAGCAGGAGAATGTCGGCATCACTGACCCGCCGGATACTGGCTATGATGGAGGCCAGCATGTCGGCGCTGGTGGTCACCGGGTAGGGCAGTGGGTAGGAGGCGCTGGGTTTAATCAGGACGCGCCGTGCCCGGGCTACTACCGATGGCACTTTAAAAACAAAATCTGAGGCTTCAAATATCAACTCTTCCTCCTCAGGGAAATATGCAAGCTTTTCACTTCGCTGTTATTTTGAGGAGCGGGTATCATGGCCAACAGTGTGCGTACCAGCAGGTCTTTAAGTGGCGGACTGATGGGGGTAGAAACACTGTTAACAATCAGGTCGATATCATTTTCGCTTTGCCTGGTAATTATCTTACTTACGATAAGGTCGGCTATTCCGGCGATATCATCCCGGGAGAACTGCGGTACATCCACGTCCAGCGGCTTATCCGTGACCACCGCCAGCAGCTGCTGAGGGTCGGTTATCAATTCTTTACCCTGTTCATTGCGGAGGACTTCAATCTTGGGGTAGTTGCTACCCTTGAAGCCTTCCGTCAGGATGAAGTCATAGTCCCAGATAATAAATTTGGATATCTCCTGCGGGTCGAAATAATTCTCGGTGTGCCGGTAGATGGCCAGGTGGTCCAGGGAGTTAATGACCGATATCTCGCTGCCGGCTTTGGTGAAGCGCCAGGTGTCCTTGCTGGCGGTGTCTAGGTCATTGGCATGGTGTGAGTGTTTAACAATGGCCACTTTATAGTCGCGCCGTTTCAGCTCGGCGATGAGACTCTCCAGCAGGGTCGTCTTGCCGGAATGCGATTTTCCTACGATAGAAATTATTGAGTGCATATTATAACCGTTCGGTTAAATGTTTACTTCTTCATTCCAGTCCAGCATCAATACCTGGACGGTTTCGCCTTTGTTAACAATTTTGGTGTCTTCGGGAATGAGCACCAGCCCGTTGGCCAAGCCCATGGAAGCCAGGATTCCCGAACTCTGGGAGCCGGTCAGCCGGGCATAGTAATGGCCGTTACGCTTTTCGATTATGGCCCTGTCGTAGAGACGGCGTCCGGCGTCGTTCTTCACGGTATCTTCTAATATCGCTTCTACGGTGGGCTTGGCGAAGTTCTTTTTCCCCATCATTTTCAGCAGTGCCGGCCGGACGAACAGCTCGAAACTTACCATGCAGCTGACGGCGTTGCCGGGCAGGCCTAGGTGCGGTATGCTTTTATCTTTGCCCTTAATTTTACCGAAGGCCAGGGGCTTCCCCGGTTTGACCCGTACCTTCCAGAAGACCATTTCGCCGTCCCTGGTAATGATGTCCTTTACTATATCGTAATCGCCCATGGATACGCCGCCGGTGGTCAGCAGCATATCGGCGTCCTGTACCTGTTTGAGCTTGCTCACCAGCGATTCTTCGTCGTCCCGGGCTATCCCCAGCATCCTGGGAACGCATCCGTGGCGCTTGACCAGACTGGCGATGCTGTAGGCGTTGCTATCGTGTATCTTGCCTTCGGGCAGGGGTTTATCGACTTCCACGAGTTCGTTGCCGGTAGACAGAATAGCCACCACCGGACGGCGGATAGCCTTGACGTGGCTGTAGCCGACGGAAGCCATCAAGCCGATTTCAGCGGCCCTGATGACGGTGCCTTTCTTCAGGACGACGGTGCCCCTGGCAATATTTTCTCCCGCCTTTCTGATGTTAAGGCCGAGACTGGCTTCGGAAAAGATGCCTGCGCGGGTAAGCGGCTGGCCGGGAGCCGATTCCTTGCGTTTTTCGTCGTCGGTATTCTCGAACTGAATGACGCTGTTGGCGCCCGCGGGGACCGGCGCTCCGGTCATAATGCGTACCGCCGTGCCGGGCATGACCTCCTGCTGTGAAATGGAGCCCGCCATGACTGTACCAATAACGCGCAGGAATACAGGCGTTTTCTCGCTGGCTCCGGTCGTGTCCTCGGACCTGACGGCGTAACCGTCCATCGCGGAATTGTCCAGCGGGGGTACGTTAATATCCGATTTTATATCCTCGGCGAGAACCTGTCCCAGCGATTCCAGAATGGGGGCTGACTCTTCTTCGAGGGGGTCTAATTCATTGAGTATTTTATCCAGTGCTTCTTCAACGCTTAACATTAATCGGTGGCTCCTCCGGCAATCTTTTTGGCTCGTTCCAGGTCTTCTTTCGTGTTTATATTAAAGAAACTCAGGTGCTGGGGGTCGAACCTGTCGACCTCCTCATCTTCGACATATCTCACTTTTACATGGTCAAAAAGCTCGATGATAACCTTCTTACCCTGTTCGAGCATGGTCTCGATGGGGGCGATGCAGTTTTTAGAATAAATGGCATGCAGCGGTTCGTATAAATTTTTAACTCGCGGCAGCACGAAATCGAAACCATCTGAAACCTCTATCATATAACGCAGCAAGGGCTCGTTTAAAAAAGGCATATCCGCAGCAATGACAAGGTTATAAAATGAACTCGATTTTACCAATCCGGTATAAATACCACCCAGAGAACCCTGCCCGGGGAAAATATCAGATACCATTTTGACTTTCGGGCGATTCGCCAAAGGTGCGAAGGTTCTCTCTTTCGCCGTGACGATTATGATATCATTACTGAGTGCGTCTATGTGGGATATTACCTGTTCGAGTAGACTTGTATTACCAACCCTTTCTAAAACCTTGTCATAACCAAGACGTAAACTTTTACCGCCTGCAAGTATAATACAGCTTATTTCCAAATCGAAAGCCTGTTTCGGATGAAACCTCACCCCCTATATAATATTACCACAGGGAGTCAATATCCTCTAGGGGAACGGAGGGAATTTTAAGATTTAATAACCAAAAAAGTCGTCAGTCAATAAGTCCTGGAGCGGTCAGCGGGAATACCTGACGGACGGAAACTCCCAGTCTGTGTTGTCGATTATGATACTCTTACATAGACATACCGCAGGATATGCGTATGCGGACCTTCACCGTGGTCTTCCGTGTCTTCCGTAACGCCCGTTTCTACTATCTCTATATTTTGAAAGTGTGCTTTAAGGTCGTCATCGGTAAAGTAGTGCGCCGGCCTGCCCGGCTTGCTTTCATATGTATTCCTCTCGACTTTTCTGCCTTTGCCATAAGTTGCCTCTTTTCGGAAAAGACGGTGAAATACATGAGTCCAGTGGTCTTTACCTTATCGACGCATTGCTGGATGAAAAGTCTCCTCTCTCTTTCGAGGAAGAGGTGCAGCACATTGAAGCAGTACACGGCGTCGTATTTGTCGGTATCGAATGACATATCCAGGACAGAGGCGTTGTAAACCCGGGGAAGAGGGTCGAATACCCGTGCCACTTCACAGGCTAACCGTGAAATTTCAATTCCGGTTGTCTCAAAGCCCGATGTCGAAAATAATCTACTGTTCCGGCCGTAGCCTGAGCCGGGAACCAGAATCTTTTTTGCATTGTTACGTCGGAAGAGCTCTAAGGCGTGCCCGGCAGTCGGGCTGGGCAGTTCACTCCATATCTTGCCTTCGGCCTGGAATCTCTCGTCCCAGTATTCACTCATGTTTTACAGCTTCTTTAATGAAAATGTCTAAAGAGCCGGTTTTAAGACCATAATCTGAGGGCTGGTGGGCAGTTCGGCCACGGTAAACTCGACTTCGCTGCCGTTTACCTGGGTCACGTTGGTCTTGCTCTTGATGAATTCATCCACTCCGCCTATAGGGAAGAGGCACTTATCGTTTTTATAGTGCATGGGGATGATTACCCGGGTCCTGACTTGGTCGCAGACCTCGCCGGCTGTCCTGGCATCGATGGTAAAGTGTCCGCCCACGGGAATAAGAAGCACGTGCACCTTACCCACCTCCACAACCTGGTTGTCCGTGAGCAGGTGCCCGAGGTCACCGAGGTGAACGACGCGTATACTATCGACCTGGAAGCAAAATATCGTATTCTTGCCCCTCTCGCTGCCACCCTTGTCGTCATGGGCAGTGGGAATGGCCTTGATATTAATGCCTTTGGCTACAGTCGTATCTCTGACTACCTGAGGATTCCCCTTAACCGCCGCCACGTTGTTATGGTCGCCGTGGTCGTGGCTCACGGTTACGATGTCCGCCGACTCCGTTATCTCGCCGTACTTCAGACCTTCGCTGGTCTCGTAAGGGTCAGTGATTATCCTGGTGCCACTATCCGAGGTAATTAAGAATGCGGCATGTCCCAACCATTTGATTTTCATATTGCAGCCTCCTTACAGTCAAGATTATTATTTCTTTGCCAGAGAAAGAATCACGTTCACAAGGGTACGCACCGGCACGCCGGTAGCGCCTTTAACCAGGTAGCCCTTTTCTTTGTCGGTATCGTAGGTGCCGGCGATATCCAGGTGTACCCAGGGAGTGCCGTTAATGAACTCCTCCAGGAACTTGGCGGCGGTGATGGCTCCCCCGTACCGGCCGCCGATATTCTTGATATCGGCGATATCGCTTTTCAGTTGCTCCTTGTATTCGTCGTACATCGGCAGCTGCCAGATTAACTCGCCGGTTTCGTTCCCGGCGGCAATTACCTTATCGGTAAGCTCCTGGTTGTTGCTGAAGGCGCCGGTGCAGATATTCCCCAAAGCTACCATGCAGGCACCGGTAAGAGTCGCCACGTCGATGATGGCCTTAGCGCCGAGCTTTTTGGCGTAGCTCAAAGCGTCGGCGAGAATCAGGCGTCCTTCGGCATCGGTGTTAAGGACTTCAATAGTCTTGCCGTTCATGGCCTTGATAATATCGCCCGGTTTCAGTGCCGTGCCGCTGGGCAGGTTTTCCGTGGTGGGAACGAGCGCGGTGACGTTAATCGCGGGCTTGAGCCAGGCAAGGGCAATCAGCGTCGCCATGACGGAAGCGCCGCCGGCCATGTCTCCCTTCATATCGGACATTTTCTCCGACGGTTTGATGGAAATACCTCCCGAATCGAAGGTAATGCCTTTGCCGACCAGGGCCGCATCGACTTTATCGGAGTTGCTGCCTTTATAGCTGAGGATGATGAATTTGGGTGGCTGCTGGCTCCCCTGGGCGACGCCGAGCAAGCCTCCCATCCCCAGTTCGGCCATCTTTTCTTTATCGAGCACTTCAATCTTCAGCCCGTACTTCTCGGCCAGTTCTTGGGCGGCCTCGGCCATGTGAGTCGGCGTCATAAAGTTGCCCGGCTCATTGACCATGTCCCGGGCCCAGTTGGCGGCTTCCGCCAGTATCCGGCCCCTGGCGATGGCTTTGGTCAGCGTTGCCTTTGGTTGGCCGACTATCATGAGCTCTTTAATCTCGCCGGAATCATTTTCCTTTTTGGTGATGTAACGCCGGAAGGTGTAGAGTCCGAGCAGGGCGCCCTCGGTCACGGCCTGAGTGGCGTCATCTATTTTTATATTATTTATCCCGGCCCCCTGGGCGCCGGTGGCCGCGCTGGTCACGCCTTTTCCCCGCAGGTAGCGGCAGGTCTCGGCGATGGCGCCGCGTACCTTGTTAATGTTGAGCTCCTTTTTCTTGCCGAGGCCGACCACGGCGATGCGACTCGCCGGGAGTTTACCGGGATTGTGCAGGAGGGTAACTTCGTTCAGCTTGCCCTTGATATCGCCCTGTTTGATGAGCCGGGATATCGCTCCGTCCAGGGCTTTGTCCACGGCGGCGGTATCGCCGTCCGGGCGTTTCATCCCCTCGAAATGATTCACTATTATGGCGCCGGTTTTAATGCCGGTAAGGTCGCCAGTTACGGTTTTTATCTCCATCTCAAGTCTCCTTTCAGCGGTCCGCCTCTCTCGCGGTTTTATCAAGGGCGGGTGTAATATCTCTGGATGTATCCATACTCTAGATTATAAATTGTTTTGGCCTGTTTGGCTAGGTGGTGGGGGGATAAAGCAAAAAGGGGCGTTTAAGAGGGGTGGGTTTGAAATTGGGTGAAGCTAAACGAAGCTAAGTTAAAGCTAATACACGAACAACCTGAGATTAGCGAAAATAGGTGAGGGATTATTACTGCGCAGGTTCCTCGCCATAGAAAGCCGCGCCGATCAGTCCCGGCCCGGTGTGGACACCCATTACCGGCGTGAACTCGGTGATAAAAATCTCCTCGCATACGAACTGAGAGGTAATCCTGTCTTTGAGGGTTATCGCTTCTCCCAGGGCATCGGCGTGCATGACAGCAACGTGCAGCGGTTGTCCTCCGACTACCGCCGACGCCATCAGCTTCAGCATGCGATTCATGGCGCTTTTCATGGTCCTGGGGAGGGCCACGGTATGGGCATCGCTGTGGTTAAGGGTGAAGATAGGCTTGATACTGAGAATCGAATTAACGAGGGCGGCGGTCTGCGGGACGCGGCCGCTTCTGACCAGGTAGGTAAGGGTATCAAGGGTGGCGTATAAATTCACCCTTGTCATGACGCTTTTAGCAATCTCCTTAACCTCTTCCAGTGGTTTATCCATGGCGGCGGCTCTGGCGGCGGCCAGAGTCACCAGTCCCTGTCCGGCGGCGGCAGTGGTGCATTCGAGCACATCAATAGCCACGTTGCGGAGAGTGTTTTTCGCGGTATTCATGGCCACCCACGCCGAATCGAACATGGCGCTGAACTTGGATGGTTCGGTGAGGCAAAGGATGTTCTTAGCTTTCCGGCTGGCGTTCTGGTAGGCCTCGAGGTAAGAGTCGGGTGAGGAACTGGAGGTGGTGGGCAATTTCTTGGCCTTGCGCAGCAGGTTATAGAACTCGGTGGGGCTGATGTCTATCCCGTCCCGGTAGGTCCTGCCTTCAATAATAAGCTGCACCGGCACCACTTCAATATCATACCGGGCTACGTGTTCCCCGGGGACACAGGCAGTGGTATCGGTAACGATGGCTACTTTCTTCATGGTACTGCTTCTATCCGTTTTTTCTGGTCTGCCAGGGTGTGTATTCCCTGTCGATGATAAGGTTCTTTTTCCCTCCTGCTTTAGCAATCTCTACCCTGAGGTCAATCAGGGTTCTGATTCCGATAAACAGTAAAAGCCCCAGGGCGCAGACGATATAAATAAGGTCTTTATTAGAAATCCAGTCGAACAGCGGCGTAAGGACCAGAGCGAAAAGAGCCAGTCTGACATTTCTGGTAATAGCGATGAGAATCAGTACTATAGCGGCACTTATAAGCAGTTCTACCGGTGTGAGGGCTACAAGCACTCCTATTACGGTAGCTGCTCCCTTGCCTCCCCTGAATTTCAGGAAGACTGGCCAGTTATGCCCGACCACCGCCGCAAAGCCGGCGAGGCAAATCCACGCTATCGGGAGGTCTAGCCACCGGGCGACAAGTACGGCCAGGGCACCCTTGATTATGTCCGTGGCCAGGACACCTAAACCGAATACCGGGCCTATCTCGCGGTAGGTATTTAAAGCGCCGACGTTACCACCGCCGACATCCCGGATATCGACCCCCTTTTTCAGACGGGCGACGATATAAGAAAGGGGTATGGAACCCAGTAAATAACCGATAACTATGGCGCCAGCGATATTAAAGGCCACTTATTTCTCCTTCTAGCCTTCGGGATAAAAGGCCACGCCGACCGTCCCCGTGCCGCAGGCGTAGCCCATGACAGGACTGAACTCGGAAAGCCATAGCTCAACACAGTTGAACTCGGAGGCGACCCGCTCCTTCAGTTTTTCGGCTTCATCCAGGGCATAGGCATGTGTCACGGCAACATGCACCGGACTATCACCCACTTTATCTCTCATCATCTGGAGTAAGCGTTCGATGCCCTGTTTTCTATTCCGGGCCATCCCGGTAAAGTGTACTACCTTGGAAACGGTAAGCAGCGGCTTGATGTTGAGCACCGAGCCTATTTGAGAAGCTACCTTGGGTATACGCCCGGAGCGGTAGACATGGCGGATGGTATCCAGGAAAACGATGGCGCCGACTTTGCTTCTTATCTCCTCGGCGGTGCGCATAACTTCGGCGAGGTCTTTACCTTCGGCAGCGGCCCGGGCGGCAGCCAGAGCGACCATCCCTTCGGATGGGGTTGCCGTGTATGAGTCCATTACCTCGATAGTTGTTTCGGGCAGCTCGGTTCTGGCCATCTCTTTAGCGTCGCAGGCGGCGTTATACATCATGCTCAGTTTGGTTGAGACGGTAATGCACAGGATGCTTTCGGCTCTCTGGCTGGCGCTGCGGAAACCTTGCAGGCAGTCCTCCGGTGAAGCTGCCGACGATTTAAACGAATCGGGGTCTTCCAGGAATAATTTATATGCTTCGGTTGGAGTGATATCCACCCAGTCCCTGTAGAGCTTGCCGCCGGCGTAGAAGTTTATCGGAATAATTACAATATCGTACTGGTCAGCCAGTTCATTGGTGAGGCAGCAAATGCTATCCGTAACGATGGCTACTTTCTTCGTTGGTACATCTCCTGAGTGTTGTTATGCACGCTGCTCATTTTAATCCGGGGACGGGTGTATTTATGTGTCTGAAAGATATTTTCCGGCCGCTCCTCAGGTGACGTTCCAGCAGGGGAGGGACCAGGAGCACTCCCCACATTACCAGAATCAACCCGAAAAAGGTGAACGTATTGAGCCGACCCACCGTATAGTGCACTATCAACGTTACCGTCAGGAGCCCCGATGTGGCTAACAGGCCAACTCTTAACCAGCGCTGCCGCAAACGGATGAAGGCCGCGATGGTCAGTGCCAGGGCCATGAAGCTCAGCCCTATCCAGGGGGCGAAGTAGTAAACAAGCTGCAGGCTGTATTCGTTAAGTTTTCCCGACGGTGACACGGCGAGAAACCAGCCGATGATGACCGGCAGGGGCAGTAACATCAGGGAACTGAAAATCCAGTCCCGTTTGTTGGTTTGAACGATGATGCGGAAGAGCCACCACAGGGCCAACGGGAAATAAACAAGCAGCGCCAGCAACGACCAGACCTTGGGAAGATAGAGCAGCGTAAGACCGACAGCCAGTACCGGCAGCAAGGTATATCCCAGCCATGAAAAGACCCAGGTCGGTTTGCCGTGCCACCAGCCGTAGATAGTCGTGGCGAGAATGAGCATCAGCACTATCGATAACCAGCCGGGATACTGCCACCAGTTGAGAACAAACAATAGTCCGAAAAGGAAGTGGGGCATGGAGGTCAGCAGGACCTGCTTCCAGCTACCCTGACTGTAAGCTTCGTGTATCTGCCGGGCTACCAGCTTGGTGCCGCCCATTTCCCCCAGGCAGGTTTTAAGTGCCTCTTCTTCGGCAAGTCCGGAATCCGTTAACTCGTGAATTTTATCTTCTATATGCGCCTTAAGCTCGCTCATAACCCCCGTTTCATCGGCGTGTTCGAGCCTGGCTTTGTATCTGATACTCTCCAGGTATTGTGTCAATTCTGTTGTCATTGCCTGAACCTCTACGAACTTGATGGTTCCGGCTGGAGAATCAACTTTACGGCTGCAAAAAAGTCCTGCCACTGGGATTTCTCCAGGGCCAGCTTGGCCTGTCCCTTGGCCGTAATATAATAGTATCGCCTCTGCCGTCCATTTGGCAGCATTTGCCACTTGCCGGTAATTAAGCCTGACTTTTCCAGGCGGTGGAGGGCCGGATAGAGAGTCCCCTCTTTGAATTTAAAGTAGCCCTGGCTTCTGGCTTCAAGTTCCTTGACAATCTGATAGCCGTACATCGGCTGCTGCTCCAGTAAACTGAGGAGCAGGGAGTTAGAACTGCCTTTTAATAAATCACGTCTCGGTACCACGCAAATCACCTCGTCTACAGTATTTACTTAGAGTTTCTATGTACGTCAATATTATCAAAGATTTATGGCCTTTGCAAGCGTTTTAAGCATTATTTTTCTGTTTTTCCAGGATGGCAGTCCGTGAAGAATCTCTGTCGGTTTGCTAGAATCGGACGGATAACTTGAGACAAGATTTACAAAATGCTATAGTACGGAAGAGCATCCACGGGGAAGTGCCGGAACTGGCAGACGGGCCAGACTTAGGATCTGGTGCAGCGATGCGTGGGGGTTCGAATCCCCCCTTCCCCACTTGGGGGGACGAAACCTAGAACTATTCGTAGCCACCACCGTCTTACAGAGAGAATCTTCTCAATAACCTTCCCATGGTCACATAATTCATAGGTTATCTGCAATGATGTTGTCTGACCCGCCGGAAAAATAAACAAAAAGGTATTGACAAACTATTTGATGGTCTGTATAATATTGATTGAGTACTCAGTAAGGATAAGATTAAGACATGGCTGGGCTAAAAGAAAAGAGAGAGCGACTCACCAGTGAGGAGAGAAAAGCAAAGATTATTGATGCCGCGTTGACTCTTTTTGCACAGAAAGGCTTTAATGGTACAAGGACGAAGGAAATTGCCGAAGCAGCGGGAACAAGTGAGCCCCTTATCTTCTGGCATTTCAAGTCTAAGGAAGACATTTACCGGGAAGCTTTAAGAACGCTATTCGGTCGTCATCCTGTACTACCGGACATAGAGAAAAAGATAGCACAGAAGGACGACCATGCGGTTTTCAAGGAGTTAGCTCTACATGTAATCAGGCATAACAGAAGAGACCGTCGCATATCACGTCTGGCTATTTTCAGCGCGCTCGAGGGTTTTCCTCTGGCTGAGATTGTTCATCAAGATGACGAGGTTGGTCCAGCCCTGCCGCAGATTCTGGGTGGTTACATTAAGCAGAGAATTGATGACGGAGTCTTCCAGGAACAGAATATCGAGATTGCAGCTCAAATATTCGTCGATTTAATCTACACCTGTGTTCTCGATAAGGAAGCCGCTATTAGTGGTCCACCTCTCGCCTACTCTGACGAGGAAATAGTAGAGAATATGGTAAGGATATTTGTAAAAGGGCTGAGAAAGTAAGTAGAGAGGTTGTTCTTCTTTATAGAGCAGCCTTTTAATAATATCCGAAGTACTGATTGAGTACTCAATAAACAATAAAGGAGGCATTGAACATGAACACCAAAATCGTAGAGAGGCATCACTTCGATGACCTTCATGCATCAGGCCCGGCTTTCTGGATGATAAGTCTGATGCATGACAATCCCCTGCTCCCTCTTCTCAAAAACCCCTATAGGTCACTAGAAACAGCCGGTTTAAAGTTGGGGCAGAAAGTGGTGGAGGTAGGGTGTGGCCCTGGTTTCTTTACCATACCAGCAGCAAAGATAGTGGGGACATCTGGTATCGTTTACGCCGTAGATGTCAATCCACGTGCCGTAAAAAGGGTCGAAGCAAAAATACGGAAATGTGGGATAGATAATATCAAGCCTATATTGGGTAATGCTGCCAACAGCGGCCTGCCAGATAGCAGCATTGACCTGTCCTTTATCTTTGGTCTTCGCTACATTGCTGGCGGCCTGAGCAATCTGATCTCGGAAATGTACCGTATCCTTAAATCAGGAGGAATACTATCCTTTGAGAAAATTACAGGCTCTGATGATAAATTAATTGAGGAGGTGGAAAGAGCGGGCTTCATCAAAACTACGAAAAAGGGCCGGGTCTTTGTGTTTGCTAAGAGGGGAAATGTTTCACAGTAACTGAGCGTGCTCGGGAAAATGCATTAAGGGGGCACACGTACCATGAAAAAAGTTGTCACGAATTTCTTTATGGACATACTCCTGTTCGTGGTTTTAATGAGCCAGGCATTTACCGGCATACTTCTTCATCGCTTTCCGCCGGAACTGGCTGATACAACCGTACTCGGCATCATGCGGTATACATGGGGAACGCTTCACTGGGTTGCTTCTCTCTTATTCGTAATAGTAATCATCACCCATCTTGTCCTCCACTGGGGCTGGATGACGGTAAACACTCAGAAATATTTCAGGATGACATCGAAGGCCCTATTGGGTTTCCTTGTAATCCTCTCTGTATTTATCTTTCTTGCACCATTCTACCTCACCAGAGATTTCCCTGACAGAAAAGATGTCACAGACACTTATGTTGAATCGTCCTCCCCAGAGACCGCGGTTCAAAAGGGCGAGCTTATCATTGCACAGGTTCCGTAGTATGAGTAGGGGCAAACCCAGTAAAAGAATATAACATAGGAGCACTTTCCGGTTTTCAGGTCCTACTCATTTGAAATGGAGAGGGTTTTAAGCGCATTATTTGCAGGGGTGATATTCAAGATGTTAGAAGTGTTTTTCTTTATTCTCGGATTAGTAAATAGTGTCTTTTTGATTTTCATCTTCCTGATTCGGAAGAAAAGATTAGCCCTCTTGCGGCGAATTGGGTGGGTGTATTTGCTGTTGGCGATTCCTGCCGTGTATGGCGTCATCTTGGTCATACAAGAACAGAAAACGGTCCGATATAGTATCTTTTTGGTGATCTTCCTAGCCTTTATACTTTTAGAATGGCTATATGATTACGTTTTCAAAACCAATTTTCGTGAAAATTGGAAACAGAATTGGAAGCTAATTACGCCATATTTAGGGCTCTATTACGCGATGAACTATGGATTTGTCATAATGCCCTGGAAAACCTCTTTGGTATGGGGGCTCATTATGCTCTGCCTTTTCATTATCCAGATAATCACGAATTTGCGTTCCCATCCCCCTGCGAGTGCAAGTAAGGCGTCTTAAATTGAAGAATGAACTCGTCTGACATAGGCTGGACGGCTTTTGTTAATTTTTAGCAACACTTCGTTAACAAAAAGTGAACTTCCCCAGCTGTGAGGATTCGAACTTTAGTAAACTAGCGCGAAGGTCTTGGAAAAGGTTTTAGTTCTACCTTTTGACCTGCACGGCCTACTAGCTTTATAAGGCCCACCCATTTTGAGGGATCTTGAAAGAATCAGGGTGTTACTGTTTTCGGGGGTAAGGTCAGCCACGGTATGCTGCCGCTTCTTTCCTATACGTTGAAAGATAGTGTGCTTATCAAACTTTTCAATTTGATTATCGGCCTTGGATTAGGCTTAATCATCTACTCGCTTGGATGGTAAAAGGGCACAATGCTGTTTTGACACTCCGTAAGCTATTGGCAGGAAACATTCTATCCCCCTGTATTCTTGATTATTTGTGCGGATTCCGGTGAAATCGGCCACGTGTCCGCTCCAAATCGGCCGCTTGTCCGGGCAAAACGGCCACCCCGAAAAAAGGGGGTGGAGAGTGGCGCGGGGATGGCCATAGTCTAACTCATTTTGCCA
>Ga0315549_1000133_pt1 | contig 85124 bp, 82 predicted proteins | sample SalMarSW160200MG_FD_203101 | JGI IMG/M metagenome (GOLD analysis project Ga0315549, IMG submission 203101) | Salt marsh sediment microbial communities from the Plum Island Ecosystem LTER, Massachusetts, United States - Salt Marsh Sediment SW1601-200 ... | reverse complement strand
GGTTTAAAATACAAGCAAATCGGAACTAATGGAGGATTATTATATTTCAGATCAGAAAAATAAAAATTATTGCTACTGGTATCATGTTTGTCCGATGAAGTATTTTTATGAGCAAGGATTATTGGAAAAAAAATGGGTAGCTGAATATTGCTGGGTAAGTAATCCAAACTGTATAAGAAAAAAGTTTGAAGAACAAGGAAAATATCATTCTGATAATATGCTTCCTGATGGTTCGATCAGAGAAGATTTGCAATGATATATCTAGTTTTTTGTTATAATGAAATGAGAATAAGGATATAAAAATATTGATTTTCGGAGCTGATATTATTTGAAGTATTTATGCTTCTAAATTAGACGCCTTAGTTGTCTGACTGGTAGTTGCCAGTATTCGCACTATAAAATAACTTGCCCTTATTTAATAAATCTTAAAACGTCTGCACAGGCTGAATATTGACCACGGCGGGTATGGTGCGCAGGCTTTTGAGTACTTTGCTGAAATCTTCTTTATTGTCCAGCTCAACAGTGAAAAAGCCGTTTAAGGTCTCATCTGAATTTTCTTCGAGTTTGCCTTCAATCAGATGGCCCCTGAACTTGCGCAGCGCACCTTCGATCTCGGAAAACAGATCGCTGGTCAGCTTTGCCGTTACCTTAAACCTTTTAGCGGCTTTGGGTGACACGGTTTCCCATTCCACATCGATCATGCGCTCTTTAAAATCTTTTATGTAAGCCTGGTTGGCACAATCCGCCCGGTGAACGATAATTCCCCTGCCTCGTGACACATAACCGATAATGGCATCGCCTATGGTGGGATTGCAGCACTGGGCTATGCGTACCATGAGATTACGCTCGTTGCCGCTCTTGATGCCGATTTTGCTTTTATCCAGCACCTGCTTCTGGGGCTGCTGTTTTTTTTCTTTAAGCGGTTTCTGGACCTGAGGTACGGGAGGACTTCTCTTAACTACAATGCTTCTGTCGATGATCAGGCTGGCATCGTTCTGATTGAGCCAGTGCCTTATCTTGGATCTGGCGCGCGAAGTCCTGGCATAGCGCAGCCAGTTAACACGGGGCCTTGCGTTGTTGGCCGTGATTATCTCGATGACCTGGGTGTTTTTCAACTCTCTATTTAAGGGGATGATGGTATCGTCCGCTTTGGCGGCCATACAGTGGTTGCCCACTTCGGTGTGAATATGGTAGGCAAAATCTACGGCCGTGGCGCCTTTGGGAAGCTCAATAACCTCTCCTTTGGGTGTAAACACATAAATGGAATCCTTTAAAAGCTCCTGCTTTATTTTGTCCATAAATTCAAGCGACGCTCCGCGCGTATCCTCCCAGCTTTTCAGCTGGTTTATAAGAGGAATATCCTCGGGCCGCACGATCTCTTTGGAAAACCCCTTTTTATACAGCCAATGGGCCGCGATGCCGTTCTCCGCGGTTCTATGCATTTCCTGAGTTCTGATTTGAATTTCTATAAGTTTTCCGTCATACCCCATCACGGTAGTATGCAGACTCTTGTAGCCGTTGGATTTGGCCATGGCGATGTAATCTTTAAATCTGCCCTCAATGGGCGGCCAGATATTATGCACAATGCCCAACAGCTCATAACACTCGCCGGCAGTGGAGCAGAGAAGCCTTATGCCTAAAAGATCATATATTTCGTCGATTGTGCTTCCGGTTTTTTTCAGCTTTTTATAAATGGAATAAAAATGCTTGGCGCGTGCTTCCAGCTGAATTTTAATTTTGGCCTCCACCGCGGCATCCATTATGGCCTTCTCCACCCTGGCCAAGTATTGGGAATGTTCCTTGTGCCTTTGGTCTACCCAGTTCTGAATTTGGTTATACACTTCGGGCTGCAGGTACTTCAAGGATAAATCTTCCAGTTCGTTTTTTATCCAGGAAATTCCCAGCCTGCCGGCCAAAGGAGCATAAATATCCAGACACTCACCCGCAATTTTCTTGCGTTTTTCCGGCTCCAAATATACAAGCGTACGCATATTATGCAGCTTATCCGCGAGTTTTATGAGAATTACACGTACATCCCTGGCCATGGCAAAGAGCATTTTGCGGATAGTCTCCGCTTCCTGTACTGTTTTACTCTTGGCGCGGATAAGCGATATCTTGGTTACACCGTTTACCAGTGATTCTATCTCCTTGCCGAATTTCTTGCGCAGTTCAGGTCTTGTTACCTCCGTGTCCTCCAGCACATCGTGCAGGAGCGCTGCCACAATCGCGTTATAATCCAGATAGAGTTTGATAAGAATCTCCGCCACCCGTAGAGGATGAACAAGATAGGGATCACCGGAAGCCCGTTTTTGTTTGTCGTGTAAATTCGAGGCCCAGTGTGCGGCTTCCAGAATACACTCTTTCTCCGCTTTCTTATAAGGTGACAGTTTTTGAGTAAATTCTTTTAATAATGTATCAAATTCTTGCATAAATTACCCGCTCACGACCTGCCAAATCCTCTACCACAGTACTATTAATATAATTCAGTTCTAGCATAAAGTCTTTACATATTTTTAGCTGCGGGGATGCGGCCTCTAAGAACAGATAACCTTCAGGGTTAAGGTGCAAAGGTGCCGAGCGGATAATTGCTTTTAAATAATCAAGGCCGTCACGACCTCCGCGCAGAGCCTGTTCCGGTTCCGGCCAGCCGATCGTTTTTAAATCATCCACCTCGGCATCAGTAAGATAAGGCGGGTTGGACACAATAATATCAAATTTTTGCTTAAGCCCTTCACATACATCCGCATGAAAAAATGGCAGTTCTCTGCCCAAAAGCCGCCTGCAATTGAGGGAAAACACCTGCGCTGCCTGCTGCGAGATATCCGAAGCCGATACACTGATATCCGGAAACAGGTGCTGTAAGGTAACGGCAATACAACCTGATCCCGTCATGAGATCATGCAGGGTTTTAAAGGCCGGATGGGAGCGCAGCACGGTGCTTACCGCTTCAATAAGTGTTTCCGTGTCCGGACGCGGTACGAGCACACGCTCATCCACGAAAAAATCAAGGCCGTAAAACTCCTTGTTCCGGCGAATATACGAGACCGGCCTGCCTGAGCAGCGCTGATCGATAAAGCGCTCAAACCGTCTGTAAACTGCGGCAGAAATCTCATCTGTAAAAGAGCTGAACAGCTTTTCTTTACTTATATCAAGGGTATACGCCAGAAGCACACATGCGTCTAAATAAGGGGTTTCAACCTCCGCATAATAAAGAACGGAAGTGGCTTTTTGTAAAGCATCTTGAAGAGTCATTCAGGATTTTTCTTTTAACAGCATTTCCTGGGCATTGACTTTTAAAGCCTCGACAATCTCACTCATTTCACCCAAAAGCACATACTCCAATTTATAGAGTGTCAAATTTATCCTGTGATCGGTCACCCGGTTCTGAGGAAAATTATAGGTGCGAATTCTCTCGGAGCGGTCGCCGGATCCGATCTGACTGCGTCTGTCTTTGGCTCGCGCTTCCTGCTTGCGGCTCTCTTCCAGCTCATAAAGCCGGGCCCGCAGTACGCGCAGCGCTTTGGCCTTGTTTTTATGCTGTGATTTTTCATCCTGACAGGTAACCACAAGATTGGTGGGAAGATGGGTTATTCTTACGGCTGAATCCGTGGTGTTGACACTCTGGCCACCCGGCCCGGAAGAGCGAAATACATCTATGCGCAGCTCTTCCTGTTTTATCTGAATTTCCGTTTCCTCTGCTTCGGGCAGTACGGCCACGGTTACTGCGGAAGTGTGTATTCTGCCTCCTGATTCGGTAACGGGCACGCGCTGTACCCGGTGAACCCCGCTCTCATAGCGTAGATCAGCATATACGCTTTTTCCCATGATTGAAAAGATAATTTCTTTAAATCCTCCGATGCCTGTACTGTTGGAAGAAAGGATCTCGATCTGCCATTTTTTGGTTTCGGCATAACGGGAATACATGCGGAATAGATTAGCGGCAAAAAGCGCCGCTTCCTCACCACCGGTTCCCGCTCTTATTTCCATAATAGTGTTTTTTAAATCCAGAGGATCCTTGGGAATAAGCAGCAGTTTGAGATTATTTTCGAGCATATATTTTTTTTTATGCAGATCTTTAAGCTCCTCCTGAGCCAGCTGCTTTAATTCCGCTTCTTTTTCCTCATGTACAAGCTGTTCGGTATTGTCAATTTCCTGTTCCACTTTAAGCAGACGTGCGTACTCTTCGGTGATGGGTTCCAGCTCATTATACTCACGCATAAGCTCCTTATAGCGTTTTTGATCGCTATGCACATCCGGTTGGGCAATATCATCCTGAAGGGCTTTACATCTCGTTACCAGAGCGTTTAGTTTATCTCTCATAGTTTAAACCTTCTCTTCGAAGTACGGGCAGGAATAAATTACACATTCCGTACTTGTTCCGTTTTTTTCTTTTAACTCAGCTACGGACTCAACCATTTTACGAATAATCACACAGTTTGTCTGTTTCCTGCATAAAGGGCAGGCACCGTTACCGCGAATATTTATATGTAATTCCATACCTACAAAGTATCAAATATTACGAGATCAATCAATCCTCATCAGCTATTCTTAGGTTTGCACCTTATTCAGCAAATGAGATTAAAATTTAATATTAAAGTGCCATATAATAGAACAAACCTAAGAATAGCCGGCGCCATATTTTTAAATTGAGAATTGCTTATTCCTCATGCTTCTAAATGGAAAAGGCGCATGGTCTCTCCGGCTGTTTTTACAAAAGCAATTTAGTTTTTTAAAAGCGCAATTGACATCTGATCCTTTTTAAAATACCATTATAGATATGGAAATAGACGAGGACGTAGTACAACCCGATCAGAAACAGCTGCCGGTTACTCCCAAAACACCGGAAAAGAAGCTGAGCTTTTTTCAAAGAATCATTGCCTTTTTCTTGGGTAAGTCCGATCCTGAATTTGAAAGAAAGCGCCTGTTAAAAGAGGTTGGCAAGGCCTTAAAAAAACAGCGGCTTAAGTTTTACCGGCCCCGCCATGAGATTATGGACCCTCTGCTGGCTAAATATTTTTTCGAGTTCTATAAAACACTGGGACCAGCTCAATCACTGATAAAATATGCCGATTACTCCGGTGTACTCAAATCCATAGTGATCGAAAGTACCCTGTCCCCGGAATTTCTTGAGATCAAAGAACGACTCAGTGAAGAGTCGATTAGAAAACGTGTCGGTATTATAGATGCCAAAACCCTGACCAGAGAAATCAAGAGCGATCTTATAACCTTCTTCGCGGCCTTTGATATCGACAAAGCGCGCGAGATAAATCACCTCTATCATACCTTATCCGTGTTGGTGGATTTTACTCATTTCGACTATTATTTTTTATTGAAGAAATTCGATTCCGGCTTACCCGAAGGCAACTTTTTCTATACACCCCACTTTGAGCCTATTAACGGCGAATATATAGTCGAAGATCTGAAAGAGTTTTCCTATATTATCGAAGAGGTTGACGAAAACGCCGACTGGAACCGCATTCTGGATCTGTTAAAAGAATACCGTGGTGTGGATATTGTGCCCCGTGCTACCTGGAAAAAAATACTGGCTCGGATTAAAGAACTAAGACACTCCAGAGTTTTATTGTTTATTATTCAGCATATAGATAAAAATCCCTATTTCAAAATAAAGACAACCTTGAAAAAAACAAAAATCGTCGAGCCTTATCTTTCCAAGATTAAAACACAGACCGAACTCTCACTACAAAAAATATTCAAAGAAAAGCATTCCAGTAAGCTTGATGAGTTTACCAAGCTCATCTTCGGCACATCTTCGATATCACGATTAAAAAATTATACTGGAAAAGCCAATATTGCCTTTTCCAAAAAAATGCTGGCCGGCTTTCTCTATGTTCAGCCGCTTAACTATCTAAAGGCTTTTCTCTTGGACTTCTTAAAAAAAGACATAAAAGGAATTATCGACCTGCTCATAATAAAAGGAAAATGGGCGACCAATCTCACGTCACAGGAGCTTTCGGAGTCCTTCCATCGGCTGCTCGAGATTTCAGACAGCATCACGGAATTTGACGATTCTGTCGCGGAAGAAAGCAACACGGGAACCAAACTTAAAACTTACTTTCATAAGTCGGATAAGGAGAAGGCGGCCCAGAAGGTCTTAAGGCAGATGCTCAAAGAAATAAACAATATGGCCAAGGGCATGATTCAGGAAGCCGCACAAAACCTTGTTATACTGGGTAAAAACATAAAAATGGCGCTGGACGATTTTATACGGCAGCCGCATGAGTTAATCATAAACTGGAAAGAGATCGAAGTTAATTTCGATAAAGATCTTAAAAATACATTAGTGAATATCTATAAGAAAATATATTATATAGTTAAGCTGCTTCAGATTTTCTTTAAAGAAGAGTAGGAGATTCTATCATGGTACCCGGTAAAGTACTCTTTAAAGCCCTGGCAAAACAGAGCACGCTGAGAGAGCGTATTTCGGCGATGGCAGCGATTTTACAAAACACCGGGCTGCCCGACGCTTTCTTTGCGCGCGAAAAGGTTGCCGTAAAGATTCATGTGGGAGAGAGAAAAAACAATACCTTTGTCGCTCCCGAAGTCATTAAGCAGGCCGTCCAATGGATCAAAAATAAAGGGGGACTGCCATTTTTAACGGAAACCTCAACCCTCTATAAAGGAGCGCGCTCCCATGCCATCGATCATCTGATCCATGCCTTTAACCACGGATTCACATATGGTAAAATAGGCGCCCCCTTTATCATGGCCGACGGTCTGTTGGGAAATTCGGAAATTGAAGTGGCCATTCCCGGCCAGATCTACAGGTCGGTACTTATAGCACGCGAGGTCGAAACCGCAGATGCCCTGGTTGCCGTATCCCACGCCACAGGCCATATGGTCTCCGGCCTGGGGGCCTGTATTAAAAATCTGGGTATGGGATTAGCCAGCCGTATGGGGAAAATGCGTCAGCATTCCAGCATCAAACCTTCTATTAAACCTGAGCTCTGTACCCTGTGCAGACTCTGTATAAAATGGTGCCCTGAAGATGCTATTATAGAAAAGAACGGTAACGCTTTTATTATAGAAGAAAACTGCACGGGCTGCGGCGAGTGTCTGGCCGTATGCGGTTTTGATGCGGTTGCCTATAATTGGGGAGTTGGTTCAAAAGAGCTGCAAAAAAGGATGGCGGAACACGCACTGGGGGTTATTATAAACAAGAAGAACAAATGCCTTTTTATCAATGTGCTGGCGGATATGACTAAGGACTGTGACTGTTTGGCCAAGCTGCAACAACCCATCATGCCCGACATAGGAATTCTGGCTTCCCTCGATCCGGTTGCTGTCGATCAAGCCACCCTGGATCTTACAAAAAAATATAACGGCGTAAACCTTGGTAAAAAAAGTTTTCCGGCTTTGGATCCCACGGTCCAGCTTGCACATGCGGAAAATATTACTATGGGCAGTAGAGAATATGAGCTGCATGAGATAGCGTAGCTAAGTTCTTCATATAGCCTAAATGTCTTAAACCAAATTATACAAATATTTCTCACAGAGATCGCAGACAGACTGTGTAAAAAGAATTTACCAAATAGTAGTAAAAAAGTATACTGCTTAAAAAAGCAGAGGGGAATATATGAATTATAAGCAAGGGATACCAAGGAATCAGTTAGTACTATACAATGAATGTATAGACAATTTAGTAAAACCTGATAGTTATGTACGAGTAATTGATGCTTATGACGAAAGCCTATGCATGGAGACCTTGGGATTTCGTATGCCTGAATTAAAAACAGGAGCTCCTCTCTACAGAAATAAGGTACTTTTAAAGATATATATCTATGGATATCTAGATAGAAGGCGTAGTTCTCGTAAACTTGAAAAAGAATGCCTGCGAAATAAGGAGATGTTTTGGCTTACAGAAGGATTAGCACCTGATTTTAAGACGATAGCCAATTTTAGAAAGAATAATAGAAAAGGAATAAGGAATGTATTCAAGGAATTTCTCCTGTTCTGTCATCGTATGGATCTCCTGTCATTTGAAACACTTGCTGTTGATAGTACAACCATGAGAGCACAAAACAGTATAAACTCAACTTTTAAACGATCAACAATAAAAAACATCAAAGAAAAAATATAGAATAAAATTGATGAATATTTAGAAGAGCTGGATGCTGAAGATGAGAAAGAAGCATTTGATCTTACTATAGAAAATACAGATGTAAAAAAAATAATAGCTAACTTAAAAAATCTGAAAAAACATGAACAAAAAGTTGATGAAGTACAGAAGAAATTTGATAATGATGAAAACCTGAATATATACTTTGCGACTGATCCTGGTTCCCGTTTTCAAAACGATAAAGGAAAAGTTCGAGCCGGATATAACGTGCAAACTGCAGGGGATGAAAAGAACAAGCTGATTATAGCAGCTGAAGTAACTCAAAAATCGAATGATCTGGAACAAATGACTCCAATGGTAGCCAAAATTAAAGAAATTAAAGAAGATTTAAATATTGAACATGAAACCAATGTTGTTATGGACGCTGGATATTTTAGTGAAAAAGAAATAGTTAATAACAAGGATGAAAAAGGTATTAAAATATTAGTCCCGGATAAAAAGGAAGCACAAAAAAACAATGAAAAAAAAGAAAAATAAAATCAACAGATAAAGTCCCTGCAGAAGGATATGATATTCAAGACTTCAAGTATGACAAAGAAAATGATATATACATTTGTCCTTTAGGGCAAGAACTTCATAAGACCCATACCAATCCGGGAACAGAGAGAAGTGGCCGTAAAGTATTTGAATATTATTGTAAAGATTGTGATGGATGTGAAAAACGCAAGTCTTGTACTAACAACAAACGCGGAAGAGCAATAAAAGTATCTGTAGATAAAGAATTTATGGATGCATTTAAGGAATCAATGAAAAGTGATTCCAATAATAAAATAATATCCAAACGAAAAGAAATAATTGAACACCCATTTGGAACCTTGAAAAGAAATCTTGGCTATACTTATTTTATGCAAAGAGGATTAGAAAAAGTAAAAACGGAATTCAATTTTATGTGCTTTATTTACAATTTTAAAAGAGTTTTAAATATGTTTACAGTTAAAAGGTTAATAGATTCAATTAAGACTCCTGTTTAGGGGTCATAATTTTGGGGTATGTTCAAATAACTGTGTCATGCCATAAAAAGGCACGTGTAGGAACTGTAAAAACATGCAAAAGAAAATTGTTAACTTGATTTCATTAAAGTTTTTACACAGTCTGTCCGTGAACTCCGTGAGAGATAAAAATTTCAGTCCAAACCCAATTTGCGCATGATTTTTTTCATCAAACGTTCTTTGGGAGGACGGACTTCGATACCGCCCAAGAAGGCAAAACCGCGAATCCTTAGGGTCGGTGCGCCTGGATACTGGAGGGTCGAACAACGGTCATCAAATCCGCCTAAAAAAGCAAATCCGTGCATATCCACATTAATCCCCGGAGGAACGATAATCTCAACTCCGCCCATCATGGCGAATATCTTTAGCTCGGTTATACCCGGCGGCATTTCCGCTCTGGTAAAATCCAGATCCACTCCGCCCATTGTAGCGATAACTTTTGTTTGTCGAGCAGGTCTCCACGGACCTTTTTTTTCAACACCGCTAAAAACAGCCACAAACGTACTACTCTCTTTTACTTCACCCTCGTTAATAGATATGGAAAGAGAGTCGGGGGATTTTTTGAGCGACACCTCAACATCGGATGGCAGGTCTTCAATTAAAAATTGCAGATCCTTGCGATCACGGGTAGAGGTTGCTATCTCCACCCTCTTTTCAAAATCCATTTCTTCAAGCTGATCGTTGGCAAAGGCTGTTTTAAGCCTGTCGATTATCTTATCGCGAGCATATTTTGAAATTCCGATATCCAAATCATTTTTTTCCGTCATATACTTAATCCGGCATGTTACGTTAAGCTATATTTTTTAAGTAGTCAAGTGAAATATGTATCGTGACAAGAAACCTCTTTTTGCTCTTCACTTTTACGGCAATTAATTGTATTAATTACATAAGCAAAGATTTGGCATTATATATTTTCCTTTGATTTAATCTAAAAAGTAATATATGATTTGGTTTATACAATGAGTAATAAAAGAATAACCATAGGGCTTGTCATAGAGAGTTTACGCGAAACCGGCAGCTACCACAATAAGGTCTGGCTGGGGGTAATGCAGGCCGCGCAGGAAGAGGATGTGAATTTTGTATGCTGCGCCGGAGGTACGATCGGGCACTCGCCTTATAACAAATATGAAAAATACAGAAACATCATCTATAAATTTATTAGTTCGGATAATGTGGACGGAATTGTATTTACAGGCGCCACTATCGGCAGTTTTATTTCGGAGCAGGAACTGCTCGCTTTCTGTGACAATTATAAGCCATTGCCCATGATAAGCATTGGCGGTCCTTTTCCGGGGTATGTATGCAGCCTGGTAGATAATGAAATCGGTATGTACGAGGTCTGCAAACACCTTATTGATACACATGGTTATAGAAAAATAGCCTTTATTACCGGTCCTCCAAATCAAATGGATGCGATTCAACGTCTAAACATCTATAAAAAGGTACTCCAAGAATATGGGATCGCCGTAGATTCCAATTTGATTTATACCGGAAATTTCTTACGAGAGTCCGGCGCCGAAGCGATCAGAGTTTTTTTAGATAAGAGAAAAGTCCGGTTTGAGGCGGTTGTTGCCAGCAACGACAACATGGCTCTGGGCGCTGTCTCCGAATTAACGCGGAGAGGAATGAAAATTCCCTACGATGTGGCGGTGGTGGGTTATGACAATATTCAGCAAACCCAGGCTTTGTCTATTACCACCGTGGAACAACCGGTATTCGACCAGAGTAAAACCGCAGCCAAGTTATTAATAAGAAAAATCAGAGGTCAGGAAGTACATGAAGTTACGATCCCAACCAAACCGGTGTACAGACGCTCATGCGGTTGTGTACTGAAAACCGTGAAGCGGGCCGATCTTAAAATTATACAGACAGAGGATAAAAAAGATATAAACTTTTTAGCAGAACTTGTCACTGAACTGCAAAGTAAAATCAGAGAGCAGCTCGAGATAAGCCATGACCACCCGCTAAACGATCCCTTACATAATCTGTGTGGTGCTTTTTTTGACAATCTTTCAGGCGAAAATGACAACACTTTTCTTTTAAATCTGGACAACATAATCTTCAGCTGCGGTTCATTAAACATTGATTTTAGCATCCTGCACGATATAATTTCTCTTATAAGAGAGGTATCCCTACCTCATATTGCGGATGATTCTTATCATCTGAAAGCGGAAAACATGCTTCACAAAGCGCGGGTTTTAATCTCCGAACAAGGGATTATGTTTCATATCGGTAAAAGTTTTAAGGCCGAAGCAGAAAACTATCTACTCAGCGAGGTTACCAGTGCCTTAAGCTCTACCTATGAACTGCAAGAGTTATTGGATGTCATCGAAGCCCGGCTTCCTCAGCTGGGAATATCAAGCTGTTACATATCTCTGTTTAAAAAAGGTAAAAATAACTCACTTGATGAGTGTGAATTGGTATTTGCTTATAATGAAAACAAAAGAGAAAAAATTCCGGAACAGGATGTTATCTATGAATCCAAACAGCTGTTCCCCCCTACGTTTAAGAAAACAAAAAGATTCAATTATATGGCTTATCCCATTCACTTTAGAGAAAATTATATCGGCTTTTTTTTACTCCAAGGCAATACAACGAACAGTTATTTATATGAGTTATTATATATGCAACTGTGCAGTTCCCTGCAGGGCACAGATATTTTTAGACGCAATCAAGATAACCAGGCCTTTTTAAAAGATAAAAACAGTCAGATCCAAAAGCTTGCATCTCCTATGCTCGAATCCATCAATAAGGTTGCCGATATCTGTACAACAAAAACCGAATCCATCAAACAGATCACCAAAGATGCAACAAACAGTTGGAGTAATATTTCAAAATCCAGTGTTTCTATCGAAGATTCTCAAGGCCAGATCAATCAAATGATTGAGCTTATAAAAATGATTGATGAAATATCATTAAGGATTAATTTGATTGCTCTTAATGCAGCTATCGAAGCGGTCCATGTGGGCGCAAAAGGAAAAGGCTTTACCGTTATTGCCAAGGAGATTCGCAAATTGTCCGACTCAACCAACCAGTGTTTAGCAGACATCATGAATGCAATCAATAGCGTTAAGGGAAGCATTCAGGCTTCGGTTGATGTTGTTAAACAGAGTCAGGTTAGTTTCGCTGGTTTACGAAAAGAAATCGATGTGCTGCTGGATGCTTTTCAGATGATTGCCGAAAGAATGAATGAGCTTTCAACCTTCAGCAATGTGCTGATCGGTATTATGGGAAAAAAGGATTAGGCAGCATAGCTATTTTTGGGCAGCCGTGTTAATACTTTATAAGCAGTTCGAGCATTTGAGCGTCTAATTTGTGGTCGTGAAAATTTTTATAGTGCACATCCTTTCTGTTTGAATCAAGAATCCCGAAGCTGCCTCGGAAATTCCATAAGGCCCAGCCGAATCCCTCCTTTTTCACCACTTTGAGGAAATCCTCCATCCAGGCAAGTGTTACATCATGAGGGGTGTGCCTGAATACACCAAACTCCCCCACTATTACGGGTACGCCCTGTTTATGAATTTTAATCCATGGTGCCAGATACACTTCTCGCAGCCATTGACTATCATAAAGAGCATTTTTTTTATCTGTTATTATGCTTCCCTCCCCTTCTGTATTCTCGATTGTTATCTGTTCTGTTCCCGCAGGAATAACGGTGCTGTAGTATTTATCGTAAATATTCTGGTAGATATCCCATTCTGCTTCATAAATTACCCGGCTCCACTCTCCTTTGCCCGGACCGGGTTCAAATACCTTATCAAAAACCGGCTCGTTATCCGCCTTTATGATCAGACGGGACAGGTGTGAAACCTTATGCACTTTTATACGCAGGCGCGTTTTTTGTCGGATATCAACATTAATTATAAGAGGTGTTTGGTACTCTTTTTTTATAGGGCCGAAAAGATAGCTTGAAAAAAACATATATACCGGCCAGGTAGGACTAGACCAATTATAAGAATTGTCTATCCAGTCCGCTTTATAATGGGTAAGCCCAATTGGAGGATTTACGCAATACTCCGGTGCTCTGTGAAAGTTGAAACAGACATGGATATTATATCTGACGCCATATTCGACGGCTTTGTCCAGTTCACGCATTGTTTTTTCGTGTAATACGCTATAATCTGTGCCGCGCACAAAACAGCGGTAATCAAGGGGAAGCCTCACAAACTTAAATCCCAGTTCAGCTATAAGCTTAAAGTCCTCTTCTTTGTATGGTTGATTTTCTTGTACTGTAAATTTCTCCAGAAGATTAAATCCGCGCCAGCGGGAAAGTTTTGCTATATCCGTGTACGGTGTAGCTTCTTTTATTAACGTTTCACTCTTCGGAGGCTCGCTTTTACAAACAAAAATTAAAACTACGGCAATACCTAAGAAAAAAATGCATATGGCAGGCAATTTCTTCATACTGCCATTTTAGCATAAATAATCGTTTTGTTAAAAGTTTTTTATGCACTGAAATGGAGTAGATATAAAAATATAACCAAACACACACAATTGAGCTTCTTGCAAAAATGTTATTTTTGCAAGAAGCTCCCTAAAAGAAAATTGCGAAATTATTATAGTATAATGAATAATAATTTAACTAATTTGATATATTTTGATTTTTGCAATTTCCTCAATTGAAAGATATTTTCTTGACAATCTCTCTGCAATAAACTATAAATACAAGTGAACACGTGTCCATCAGTTAAAAGAGGATTCGTGTTCCAATCGGTAATTATGTGTAACTACAATATGCATCCGCATCGCAGACTCAATATCCTCACCAATGAATGGGTTTTGGTCTCACCGCATCGTGCGGAAAGGCCCTGGCAGGGAAAAGTAGACACGGCTGGCGAGCTTGCAGCACTAAGGTATGATCCTGACTGCTACCTCTGTCCGGGAAACAAACGAGCTTCAGGCCAGACAAATCCCCGGTATGAAATGACCTTTGTTTTTATAAATGACTTCTCAGCACTTTACACTGACATGCCGGAAGCTCATACCACTCATCCGCTTCTCTCGGCCAGCAGTGAGAAGGGCATCTGCAAAGTCCTCTGTTACACACCGCGTCATGATCTGACCATGCCGCTGATGCCTGAAACATGCATCAGTGAAATAATTAATGTTTGGGTCCGAGAGTATAAAGAGCTCGGCAGGCAGACTGACATTAACTATGTGCAGATTTTCGAGAATAAAGGACAGCAGATGGGAGCTTCCAATCCCCACCCTCATGGGCAGATCTGGGCCAACCAGTCTGTTCCCGAACTTCCGCATAAAGAGACGGAAACCCAGAGGCTCTATGTAAACTCCGGGCACAGCTGCCTGCTCTGTGACTATCTTACTGTGGAACTGGAAACTCGGGAGCGGATTGTTCTGGAAAACCAGGAATTCGTCTGCCTTGTACCCTTCTGGGCCGTATGGCCTTATGAAGTAATGATTCTTCCCAAAACTCATCATCCGGATATGAGTGAGCTATCTCATGATCAAATAAACGGGCTTGCGGCCATGTTGAAAAAAATTACGGTGCGTTATGACAACCTGTTTCACACATCATTTCCCTATTCCATGGGTATCCACCAGGCACCCACAGACGGCAGGGAACATTCGGCCTGGCATTTCCACTTTCATTTCTACCCTCCCCTGCTGCGCTCAGCTACTGTTGCGAAATTCTTCGTAGGCTATGAAATGCTTGCCATGCCGCAGAGGGATATTACCCCGGAAGCGAGCGCGAAACTGCTGAAAAATTTATCTGATCTGCATTATTAAAAGGAGACATAAGCTATGCCCACATTAAAGCAAACACAGGAAATCCTGGGAGGGGATGAATTAACGGGTTTATTTTCGAAACTATACGGTAAGGAACTGATACCCACCCAGAAGAAACGCCTGAAAACCCTCATCCGGCAGATGGCTCATGTTATTTCTCCTGCGAGTGATATACATATTTTCAGTGTTCCGGGAAGAACGGAACTTGGCGGAAATCATACCGATCACAATCATGGTAAAGTATTGGCCGCTGCTGTCCATTTGGACAGCATAGCAATTGTAACAAAAACAGATAACAATATTGTTGAGCTCAACTCCTTCGGGTTTCAAGCAAAAATAAAGGTCGGGCTTGATATATTAGAGCCGCAGCAAAAAGAAAGAAATACAACCGAAAGCCTGATCCGCGGGGTCGCGGCACAGTTAAAAAAAAGAGGATACTCCATAGGCGGCTTCCGAGGTTATATCTCCAGTACAATTCCCGTGGGCAGCGGTTTAAGCTCCTCGGCATCAATAGAAATTCTTATCGCAACCATCTTTGACAATCTCTATAATTCGGGCAGAATTCCCGTTATTGAGATCGCCCGCATAGCTCAATATGCCGAGAACCATTTTTTTTCCAAACCGTGTGGATTAATGGACCAGATTACCTGCGCAGGCGGCGGAATCGTGGCCATAGATTTTGCCGATCCTCTAAAACCGGATGTTAAGACAATCCATACTCATTTCAAAGATTACGGTTATACTCTTACTGTGGTAAATACAGGCAGCAACCATGCCGATCTGACCCATGATTACTCAGCCATTCAAAAGGAAATGAGAGCAACCGCCGGAGCCCTTGATAAAAAATACTGCAGGGAGATCTCATTTAAATCTTTATTACATGCGCTGCCAAAACTGCGGGAAAAAGTCGGCGATAGAGCCCTTCTGCGCACTCTCCATTTTTTAATGGAGAATCAGAGGGTCCAGACACAGATCCGTTTACTTTCCCAGAACAGAATTAACGAATATTTAGAGATTGTCAATGAATCGGGAAGATCATCATGGATGCTCCTGCAAAACTGCTACACAACCTCGGATCCTAAGCAGCAGTCAATCCCCTTGGCCTTGGCACTATCATCTTATTTCTTCAACGGGCACAGCGCCTGCCGTGTTCACGGCGGAGGATTTGCCGGGACCATTCAAGCTTATATTCCATCAAAAGAGTTTGAAAGCTATAAAACATACATTCAAAATATTTTTGGCCGTGGAAGCGTAATTCCTTTGCAGATGCGCCAGGCCGGTGCAGTAAAAATCATGTGAAATACCATTTATCTCTCATTTTCAGGTATTTAAACCGGTTTTTCCTTAAATTTAGCCTAAAAATAGTACTAAAAGTTTATATTCACACCCTTTACAAGTGGATATAATTGAAGAATAATTATATGTATGGGAGGTATCTAATGAATAGGTTAAAAAGCATATCAAGTATACCGGAAATAGCACGGCTTACCGGTGTCAACTGATTTGGTTTTGAGACCGGCAACTACGTCGTACATGGCCTCTGGGCCAGGGATTATAAGTCAATGCTCAAACAAGGGAGGCTGGCGTAGCAGGGAAACCGCCTATGCATTTTCAGAATACGCAAAAACATGTTTTGCAGCATTTCATGATAGAGTACCTATGTGGATTACCTTTAACGAACCTTTCTGCAGTACATATCTGGGACATTATCACGGAAGCCATGCTCCCGGAATGCAGGATATACAGGCCACATCCAATACCATCCACCAGATAAATTTGGCTCATGGACTGGCTGTAAAGGCATTCAGAGAAAAAGCCTACAAAGGGAAAATAGGCATTACTCAAATATTAACAAAATTGAGGCCGGCCACTAGAAACAGGCAGGATAAAATTGCTGCAGACAAAGCCACAGGGTATAATTGCGACGTATTTATGGACCCCCTCTTTGACAAGGGATATCCTGAGGATTTTTTATTCTCAACTCCTCAGGTAAAACTTCCGGTTCAGGCCGGTGATCTTGATATTATTTCAGAAAAAATGGATTTTCTTGGCATCAACTACTACTCAGAATCCGCCCTGGCATATAACGAAAACAGCCCTAAAGAATCGCAAAGAGTAAACTCTTATTATCCCAAAACAGAAATGGACTGGGATGTTGTACCTGCCGGTCTATACCGTCTGCTCAAATGGGTGGATGAGAAGTATAGTCCGCCCGAAATGTATATAACTGAAAACGGCTGTGCCCTGCCGGATACTCTTGAACCGGACCAAAAGAACTGCCATGATCCTAACCGCATTTCATTTTTAAAAGCACATTTCAAGATGTGTAAAAAACTTATTGCAGACGGTATTAAGCTCAAAGGCTACTTCCATTGGTCTATCACCGATAATTTCGAATGGGCGTACGGGTTCAGTAAACGCTTCGGACTCATCTATTGCGATTATAAAAGCTTAAAGCGCATACCCAAAGACAGCTATTATTTCTACCGCGAAGTCATTGCAGGACATGAGCCGTTGGAGTAAACCAATCAACCAACCCGGCCTGATATAAGATGAAAACGGTTACATTACACCCTAAACCGCTAAATTTAAAACAAGCACCCTTGACCCTAAATAACCCGGAGCGATAAAATATAGCTGGTAATGTTATTACTTGATTAATACTACTTGCGGAGGACATAAATGAAAAAATTAGGTATGACTATAATTGCTTGTTTTCTATTATTCGTGACTTTTTTGATTTCTAGTGAAGCGTTTACTGTTGTCGACAAATGGTATAGTTTTGATGATATAAGCGACGGTGGCAGTTCCAAAGTCGCAATGACACTCGGACAGGAAACCATCGGTGGAAAATCTTATTTTGTCGCTACCATGACCGGTAAGGTTACAATGAAATTTAAGTATGGGTTCATTGGATTCGGCTATAAACCGGAGGGAGAGGAGATGGCACTGCTAAAAGCTGCCTCGGGAATAAAGTTCAAGGTCCTAGGTGATGGTAAAAGCTACGCCGTCCGAGGAGAAACAACTCTTGTCAAAGATTTTTGTTACCATCAAAAAGTGTTTTCAACAAAAAATGGTCATGTTGTTGAAGTTTTTATACCTTATAACTCCTTAAGACAACAAAGCTGGGGCAAAGCCACCGGTGGATTCAAAAAGGATAAACTCTGGCAGATCTCTTTTCAAACTGTAGGACAGCCACATTCGAGTGTATCAATTAAGGTTTTCGACTTTCAGATCGTTCCTTAAGTAGGTTTAACACTATATTTTTGTACTAAAATATGATGAGCCCCTTTAGATGATATCTCGAGGGGCTTTTTTAATAGCTGAATAGTAAGCTTATTTTACAGAAATCGCGTAACGCTTAATTAAAGTCTCACCTGTTCCGGAAATGATTTCATTACCAAACTCAATACTCGAAATATATTCTGCTTTAGAAATATGATTGTTTTTTACCAGATAGTTGACAAATTCATGGATTTTAGTATCGCCTTTTAACTCAGGATTAATCCTTACAAAAGCAATATATGTCCATGACGAATGGCTGGTGGTACCAATATAAAATTCATACCATTCGCCGGCAATCTTCACATTTTCTACAAACGAACCGGCCGGCATCATCCCGTTCCTGTCCAGCCAGATCATCAGCTCTCGTGAGATGTTGTTGCCGGCAGGCAAAGAGCTTGTGTTCAACCAGATATCAAACGCCAAATTATATCTGCCGCTTGCCGTCATCTGTATTTCATACGCGGCAGTAATCTCCTTCATCTCACTAATTCTAATGGGCAGGGCCTTGGTTGTGGATCGGGACGACCACGGTTTCCAACCGTAGATAATCTCCGGGTATGCTTTTACATCATGTCCGTCAAGCGGCCATTCCCATTTCCAGCCAAACGGAAACATGCTATCTTTTTGTATTTGAAATACGCATTGAGCATAGTTGCTGACACCACCTCTGTTCCATGTATTATTACTCAAAATAAATTCACCTAGCTTAATCTCAATTGAATCAATACACTTTATTACATCAGCTTCGATACTATCTTTAATATTGTTATTAGAAATACAACCGAAAAGCAAGATAATCGTGCACAGCATAAGGGTATTTTTTATAAATTTATAAAACATCCGGCACCTCCGTATCTCTTAGAATCTTATACTAGTTAGAGCGAGTAATCAATTATTTTGCAAAATAGTATTGACAACATTCACTTTGATATATAAAGTTACTTTGTATTACAAAGTAATAATCTGAGGAGTTGTTCATGAAAAAATTTCACGGTGTTTTCAGTATAATTCTCTTATCCGGGGCAATAACCATGGCTATGATTATTCTTTTCAATCATTCTTGGATATTCGCATTAGTCTATCTGAGTATGATCATTATCTCATTCCTGGGCATAACTTTTTTCTATTGCACAAAATGCTGCTGCCGCATTAAAAATTGCGCTCATGTTCTCTTAGGAAAACTCACTCTGTTCATGCCGGAACGCGCAGAAGGCAAATACAATACTTTTGATATTATCGCAACCTTTTTATCCATGACTGCAATCTTGTTCTTCCCTCAATACTGGCTCGCGCATGCACCAGTCCTATGTGTAATATTTTGGCTTCTTGCAGGCCTTGCCTTTCTGGAGATATTTCTTTTTGTGTGTACCACATGCGAAAACAGACCCTGTGCGTTAAATAAAAATAAAGCATTAACGAGCAATACAAAACAATAAAGCGGACAAGCAGAGTCCTTGATAATGCAGCTTTTTTAAAAAATCTTGGGTAATGTTCTCTTTATTGTTTTTATAAGGTCTTCCTTTTCTTCGTGGATATTTTCATAGTACCTGTGGATACGAATTATCTTGTCCCAGATCTGCAGTTTTTTCTTAGGAACCGTTTTATTCTTGAAATAACCTCTTATATATTCTTTAGCAATAACACGGCGAAAAATTATCTCCATTGATTTTATGAACAGCGATTTCTTTTCCGGTGACTTACCACTCCGTATACAATAATACGTTCTGGCTACATCAGCCAGCGGATCACCTGAAAATACGTTAATCCAATCGATTACTTTGAAATCACCTGAATTACTTACTAAGATGTTTTCCGGATGAAAATCGCCATGGCAGAGAGCGGAACCTTTCGACTGCCTGAGGAATCCTAATAACATGGAGCGAACATCATCTTTAATATCCGGATAGCGTTTAACGGAATCTTCGTAGATATCAGAAGCGGTCTTTAATCCTTTTAAAGGATTGCTGTGAATCATCCTGTGCAGCTCTCCCATGCGTCGGGCGTAATACTTTATCCTCAAGGGATGCGCAGAGAATGAATCCACAAGGCGTCTGCCCCGAATCAATTCGTATTCGATACCTGTTCTTCCTGTTCTATTTACTAACGCATACACGGCAGGTACACACGTGCACACTTTTGCCACTTCTTGAGCTACAGCATATTCATAGTCTGCCACAGCTTTGGGTATAAAATCGTAAAAAAGCTTAAGTGCAGTCCCCTGTTTGGTTATGAACGTTTCTGCGGTACGTCCGATTCCTATGATATTTTGTTTACTCATAATTATCTTACCTTACATTATCATTGATTTTCATCCAAGAGCTTTTCAATAGATACATTAATCAGCCCAGTTTATCCCATTCCACATACAGCTTATCGATGCGCCCGATTAATCTTTGCAGTTTTGCAGCAAGCTTCCTCCCCTGCTGATGAGCGCCATCTTCAAAAGTATGCGCAAGTTCTTTTTCCAAAGCCATTTTTTCCGCTTCTGCCGCTAAGATCCGCTTTTCCAAATCCGCAGCCCTGTTGTCTGATTTTTTATCATGCGTTTGCCGTGAGCCTGATGATTTTATTCTTTCCGCGCCCCTGGTATTAATCTTACCCCCGCTTGTCTGTCTCATCCCATAGTACTTAAACCAGAATTCGGAAAAACTTCCTGTATGCGTAATCAGTCGCTGATCTACGACTTGTACAATTCTGTCTGCAACCTTATCCAAAAAATAGCGATCGTGAGATACAAATAATACCGTGCCTTTAAAATCACATACCGCCTCTTCTACAACCTCACGTGAAGAAATATCCAGATGGTTGGTAGGCTCGTCGAGGATAAGAAAAGTGGGCTGCAAATAAATAATTCCGGCCAACTGCAGACGGTTTATCTCTCCGCCTGAAAGATCTCCGATCCTTTTTCCCATATCCTGCCACGAAAACAAAAACTTGCTGACCAGCATAAATGCATCATCACGCGACAAAGGGCCCAAAGAGCGGATTTCCTCTTCAATGGAATTTTCAGATGTAAATATCTCCTGGTGCTGAGCCATATACCCCACTTTAAGACTGGGACCAATCTGAATCTGCGGATTATTCCATTCACCGTAGTGTATAATGTCCTTAAGCAGGGTTGTTTTTCCGCAGCCATTAGCTCCGATAAGCCCTACTTTTTCTCCGCACCCGATTTCCAGTTGTACATCCTTGAAAAGTTGTGTTTCCCTTATCGACCGGGAATATCCGTTCAAGCGCAGAGCTACCGCAGCTTTTGAGCTTTCCGTATTCAAGTTTACTCGAATTCTTTCAGAATGGGTAAGCGGATTTTCCACGGCCTGTTCCTTTTCACGTCGCAGCTGTGTTTTTCTGGCCCGGAGGCGTTTACCCCAAGCCGGATCTGCTGTGCGCCTGGCAATCTCTTCAAAACGCTTAACCAGTTTTTGCAGGCGTACAAGTCGGCGGGAAACCGCGGCATAATCAGCCTGCAGGGAAACTTGCTTTTTTAATTTCTGCATTCGATAATGAGAATAATTTCCTTTGAACGTGTAGACTCTGTGCTTTTCAATTTCCAGAATGATACTGCAAACTCGATCTAAAAGATAGCGTTTATGAGAAACGATTATTACTGTATTTTTATAATTCTTTAAAAACTCTTCGAACCATGACAACCCTGCAAAATCCAGATGATTATCAGGCTCATCCAGGATCAAGAAATCCGGATTTTTTATGAGAGCACAAGCCAGAGCGAGCAGATTTTTCTCTCCTCCGGACAGAGTCGCCACCCGCTGCTCCAGCTTTCCGGGAAGCCCCAAGGCATCCAGCAGCCCTTCCATCCGGGAAAGAATTTCGTCTACTCCCTCTCTATCATAAGTATCTCTGGCTTTCTGATACAAGCTGAGAACCTCATCCATATCTTTTGTACCGGGATCTGCCAGCAATCCTTCAGCTGCACGCAGCTTGTTGATTATATTCTTATAGTCCCTTAGAATTGCTTCTTGTACGGTAAAACTTTCGGGACAGCATGTGTTCTGGCGTAGATATCCGATAGTAATACCGGATGCTCCCTGGATATCGCCTGCAAAATCCCTGTCCTGCCCGAAGATAATATTGAGCAAAGTGGTTTTTCCGCATCCGTTAGGACCTATGAGGCCGTACTTTTCCCCCGGATTTATCCGGAAACTAACACCGGAAAATATTTCCTTACTGCCCAAAATTTTTTTAAGATTCGATAATATAATTGATTTCATACTTTGCATCTACCTCCTGAAAATGTCGCATTGTTTTTAAGCTGAATAATGCTTTCAGAGGTATCGCAAAAGTTAGGTATGCTACAGAAAGGTTAAGCCCGTTCCCCTGCGATTACGTCTGAAAACGAAAAAGACATCTTCCGGATGTTCTGTGAAATAAAGTGTATGACATAATCGCACTCCTCTTAATATTTTAATACAAGAGCTTCTTGCAAAAATGTTATTTTTGCAAGAAGCTCCCAAAATGGAAATTGCTAACTTATTATGGTATAGAGAATAAGTATTTTACTAACTTAATATATTTTGAGTTTTGCAATTTCCTCACAAGATATAATTAAAAAAGCAGATTGTAAAGAGAAAAAACACTATTTCTCGTCCTGCCACATACCTGTTGATATATCATTTCTGAAAACAGTATATGTTATATTGCATCTATTATTACTGTAATAAGCAATTTTAAAAGTTACATCAACCTTGGCTATTTTCTTACTTACATCTTGTTTTTTGTTCACATCACATATATTTTGCAGTGTGTATTGCTTATCATTATATTCAATTACTGCATCGAGCACGGCCTGTGTTCCTGAAAAAGACAACTCCACATTTACTATCAGGTTAATGGTATCTCCCTCGCGATCAACGAAAGAAAGCTTATGTTGTTTTTTAAGCGGCCCGGTTATATCTTTGGAATTGCATGTTTCATCTTGCATTAAAAGTTTCTTTAACTCATATAGGGAATCCGAAAAATGATATATACGTGTTTTTATAACATGCCGCTTTCCGGGTTTGACCTCTATGGTTTCCTGCCAGTCATGAAAAGTCATTTCCGGCTGCTTAACAATCCCAAAACCAGCCAGATGAACACGCAGTTTATGCTTGCCGGGAGTAAGATTATTAATCTCATAAGGCACGGTTGTATCACCTGTGGTATAGCCGGCAAACTCATCATCCAAATATATTTCGGCCCGAATAAGATTGCAATGCAGCGCGATACTACCCGGCTTTTCATCTTTCAGGGATATAATAGAGCGTTCGTGTTGTTCCGACTGCAGGACGACCTCCCTGCCTGTCAAACGGAGAATAATCTGTTCGGAAAGCCCGTGGATCAGATTTTCACTCGCTCCGCGTCCGGAGAAAGGTAGCGTCCTGGCGCTCCCCACCTCAATAAGCGCAAGCGTAATCATAATCTCATTACCTAAAAACACATACTGGCCCTTTAACAGATAATCAGCCCCCAAAATCTTTCCCACATTTACAGCTTTATCCTCATCAGTAAGATCGCTTAAAATCAACTCCTGTTCCTTAAGCACGCTTTCCAAAGAGGATCGATCTACTACCACCATGCCTTCCGTAGTAGCCAGATCAAAAAGCAGAATACCGCTTATAATACCTTCCAGATAATCATAGCGCGGATCCATACTCATATTATCAACCGAGAGAAATGCAATTTTAACTTGAGTGGTATCGGCAGACAAGCTGCCGCAAAATATAAATAATAGCAAAAGCCCATAGCTAAAAGCAGAGCTGTTCTTTTTCATGTTTATATGGTAGGCTTTTTCATCACGTTTATCAAGAGCGGGCATTAAGATTGAACAAATTTACAATTATACCGGCTTCTTCGCACTTTTAATAAACGATAATATACTTGGGATACTCATCATTTATTTCAAAGTATTCTATATAATCCAAATATCCCTGCTTTTCTATCCTTAGATAGTAGCGACCATATTCTATACCGAAACTAAAGGCACTTAAAGTTTGCTCCCTTTGTAGATCCATTTCATAATATGTTCCACAGCTTTGTAGGGTTCAATACTGCGGTTAAGGATCCTGTAAACGTGGGTGGAAACAGGGAGTTTTAGTTTGTATTGCTTTGCCAGTTCGTAAACCCGCTTGGCAGTATAGATTCCCTCAGGGAGATATCCAATATCCATGATATTATCTATTAAGTCATCGATATTTGCATACTTATCTATAAGGTTATTGAGGACTATCTCCCTTCCAAAACGCCTGTTCCGGCCATAAACACTTCGGCATGTAACATCAAGATCACCAACGCCGGCTATGGAAGTAAATGTTTCAGGGTGGCTTGAACCCAGGGCTTGTCCGAGTTTTTGGATTTCATTTAATCCGGCTGCAAGGAGCAGGCTTTCCGTATTATCGCCGAATAATCCGGATTTTTCCTTTAATGCATCGAGGATACCAAAAGCGATGGCAATAACATTTTTTAAAGCAGCGCATACCTGGACACCAATTATATCAAAGGAAGAGAAAACGATTAGATTGTTTCCGGATAAAAGCTTCCTGAATTTGATTGTATTCTTGCCATTTGCCGATGCGCTTATGAGCCCGGTTATTTTACCTTCAGCTACCTCTTCTGCATGGCTGGGACCTGTTATGTATACCAAATTATTCTTATAAATCCCTGGAAGATAGTTCTCCAAGGTTTCAATTATGAGTTTTGTTCCCCGTGATGTGGCAATAAATCCCTTAGTTAATACTCCGATGTTTGATAAACCCTCTCTGATATTCTCCACATCCAATATTTTTTTTATTGAATCAATAATATACGGAGAAGGAATTGCAATTAAAATGAAATCCTTATCTGAACAGACCTTTTTTAGGTCTGTATTGGCAACTATGTTCTTTGAAAGCGCTATTCTCTTGAGATATAAATAATTTTCATGTTTTTGATTGATATGATTAGCTAAATCTTGTTCATAACACCAAAGGTCTACATTATATCCTTTATCTGCGATGATTTTTGCCATGGCAGTGCCCCAGGCACCAGCACCAAGTATACCAATTTGTGATTGCTTACTTATAGACATTTATTTGCCTCAGAGAATTTATATTTTCTTTATACCGTTTTAATAAAAATTAATAAAGCAAATATAACAGAAAAAAGGCTTGCCAGGACTTATTAAGTAAATATTTGAAATGGTTGTGAAATGACAATTCATAAATTAGAAAGCATGAAAACACTTTCTAACAAGAGGCACTTTTAAAAAGCGACATTATAGAGCTTCTTGCAAAAATAACATTTTTGCAAGAAGCTCCTTAAATGGAAATTGCTAAATTATTATGGTATAAAGAATAAGTATTTTACTAACTTAATATATTTTGATTTTTGCAATTTCCTCTATAGTATAAATTTAAAATTAATGTTAAGGGGTCTTTAATGATCTACCTGGTGATGGGTGTAAGCGGCTGCGGCAAGACATGTATCGGCTCTCTCCTGGCAAAAAAGCTGGGATTGCCTTTGTATGATGCGGACGATTTTCACTCCACAGCAAATATAAAAAAGATGAAAGCCGGTATTCCGCTTAACGATGAAGACCGTCGGCCTTGGCTCCAGGTTATCTCCAAAAAAATACCCGGCTGGCAAAAACAGGGCGGTGCCGTACTTGCCTGTTCAGCACTTAAACGCCGATATAGAACTGCGCTTAACAGGGCAGCCAGCGGAAGAATGTATACCATATATTTGAAAGGATCTTATCACCTTATTCTTAGCAGAATGAAAAAGCGAAAACATATGTATTTCAAAACAGATCTACTGGCAAGCCAGTTTGCCGTATTGGAAGAACCGGAAGACGCGCTCACTGTTTCCATAAGCGGCACTCCACGGGATATTGTAAAAAATATCGCAACCAGGCTTTACACTCTCATATATGAAGTTGATATATAAAAAATCTATTCATTTATAAGGAGGGAATATGTTATATCCGCGGCCCAGCGAAACCAGAGAAGTAAAAAATATTTCAGGTATCTGGAAATTCCAGGCGGACCCCGGCAATGAGGGTTTTGCTAAAAAATGGTTTGAAACAGGCCTGCTTTCACCGTGCTTTATGCCTGTTCCTTCTATTTATAACGATATTACTCAAGAAATAAAACCGCTATTACAGCTGGTACTCGGATCCGGGTAGACTGGAATTGATTTCACTTCAGCTAGAAAAGGATTTGAAAAACTGGTATAATACCTTTAAAAAACCTATCCTGGTAAGCGAATTCGGTGCCGATGCTCTTGCCGGACTGCATGCGGATCCGCCGCTCATGTTTTCGGAAGAATATCAGGCAGGCATGATAGATGAATTCCAAAAAGTAATCGACAACCTGCCCTTTGTCACCGGAGAACACATCTGGAACTTCGCGGATTTTATGACCCCGCAGGAGGTAAGAAGAGTAATCGGCAACCGCAAAGGTATTTTTACCAGACAGAGACAGCCCAAACTGGCAGCCCATTTTTTAAAAAAGCGCTGGAAAACCAAACCGTCATTTAAAAAACAACAAGAAAAATGGAATAAATAATTACTTGAGGAAATTGCAAAACTCAAAATATATTAAGTTAGTAAAATACTTATTCTTTATACTATAATAAGTTAGCAATTTCCATTTTAGGAGCTTCTTGCAAAAATAATATTTTTGCAAGAAGCTCTATTTTTTAAACAAATCTGAATTTTCTGCTTGACAATTAACTCGTTAGCCCTTACAAACAAAATAGACTTCCCTCATGAAAAGGTGAAATATGTATTTCCTGCCTAAACAGAATTTACATATCTTACTCAACAAGCTGAATAATAAATATACCGTCTACATACCTGAGAAGAAAAATAATACTCTTTACTATACTCTCTTTGCTTCAGATGATGATACCTATACCATCAATGAAGTGCGGGCATGTGAACCCTTAAAGGCCTTCTTTTTAAAAGCTAGAGAAAAGGTCTCCGAAAATTTTAAAGCAGGTGCTCCATCGGATCATGTAAAACCTCTCTGCATCGTCGGGGCCAAAGCGTGCGATCTTAAAGGTTTTAAGGTACAGGATTATGTATTCCTGACTGATGAATTTTCAGACCCGTTTTATAGGCGCATGAGAGAAGAAAATCTCATTATTTCCGCCGATTGTTCCACTACAATAGATACCTGCTTTTGCATGGCCTTGGGTTTAAAGCCTTATCCTGAAAATAACTTTGATCTGAATCTTTCTCTCATAGAGAACGGATGTATGGTTGAAGTGGGCTCGGATAAGGGTGAAGCGGTTGTAAAGAACAATAAAGAACTGTTTCAAGAAGTAACACAAGCACAGAAACTAAAGCGGCAGCAGATAAGGAACCATGTACAGAAAGAAGTACAAAAAAATATAAAAAAACACGGTATCCCCCTGGAGGGTACTTTAAAAAACCGGATTAAAAAGAACTATTCAGACAAATTCTGGAATCGAGAAGCCAAAACCTGTGTTGAGTGCGGGGCCTGCAACACGATCTGCCCCACCTGTCATTGTTTTTTGCTTTACGATCAGGGTGATGCCAAAAAAATGGCCCGCTTAAGGATATGGGACTCATGTATGATCAAAGATTTTGCCACGGTGGCGGGGGGAGCAAATCCGCGACCCAAGCTCTGGATGCGTCTGCGCAACAGATTTGAAAAGAAGTTTGACTTTTTTCCCAAAGTATTGGGTATTAACGCCTGTACGGGCTGCGGCCGCTGCATTACAGCCTGTCCGGCCAAAATTGATATTAGAAAGGTATTGGGGAGGCTCGCAGGCATTGCACGATAACTCAAACCCCTATGCGATAATTAAAACCAAGGTTCTCCAAGTTATAACGGAAACTCCGGCCATTAAAACCCTGCGCTTAAAACCGGAAATCCCCTTTTCCTTTAACACAGGGCAGTTTATAGAACTCACCGTACCCGGCGTGGGCGAAGCCCCTCTTACTCCCTCATCCGACCCTGCCAAGCATGATGAAATCGAAGTCACCATCATGCGCGTGGGAAGGGTAACTGAAAAAATCCACCAGCTTAAAAAAAGCGATACTGTGGGTATAAGAGGACCCTTTGGTTCGGGATATCCCATAGAGCTCTTTAAGGGTAAAGAGGTAATAGTAGTGGGCGGCGGCTGCGGATTTGCTCCGGTTCGCAGCCTGATGTATAGCCTTTTTGCTATGAGCAGCGAATTGAAAAAGCTGTTATTCAGAGGCGGATGTAAAACTCCCCAGGATTTTTTATTTAAAGAAGAACTCATTGGCTGGACAAAGCAAAAGGGATTGGATGTAAGGCTTACCGTAGACAAAATTGAGAAAAGGGGTGACTGGAAGTATAACGTGGGTCTGGTTACCACAATTCTGGATGATTTGAAGGTTGACAAAAAACAAGCCCTTGCCATTATCTGCGGCCCGCCCATCATGATGAAATTCTGTACCAAAAAACTATTGGAACTTGGTTTTAATGAAAAACATCTTTATCTTTCTATGGAAAAAAATATGTCCTGCGGTATCGGCAAGTGCGGACACTGCAGGATCGGCACCTATTATGCCTGCAAAGACGGACCGGTATTCAGGTATGATACCATAAAAAATAATGAAGATATATGGGAGTAACGAATATCATGCATACGAGTGCTGAACAGTTTCATCACGGAAGGCTCAATACAGATCCCAAGGCAGACAGTCAAAAAAGGCTGTTTATTGATCTGGATGTATGCGGGAGCGGTGAGTGCCCGGGATGTAACTTAAAGTGTAGTTACTTTTACCACGAAAATAACAACGGCATCTACTCTGTAGCCGAACTGGCCACTTTTGCTTCGGTCTGCCGAAAATGCGAAGAACCACACTGCGTAAATGCCTGCCCCGTAGAAGCACTTGAGCAACAAGAGGATAAAGGAAAAATTCTGGTACGCCACGCTATGCGCTGTATCAGCTGTAAATCCTGCTCGCATGCCTGTCCCTACGGAACCATTTATCCTGAAAACCTGCCGTTTTTAATTCACAACTGTGATTTCTGTCTGGACCGCAGAGATAAAATGAATGAGCCTCTGTGCCTGGCATCCTGCCCGTTAGGGGCTTTAAAACTGGTTTCAGGTAATAAAGAATTGGACGAGAACACCTTTTTAGTAGGCGATAATTTAATAGTACATTCAACACATTGGCAGTATGAAAAAGCTTAAACACTCTAGGTAAGGAATGTAAGTATGGGTATTACCACAAAAGCACTGTTAAAATCACTCTGGGTTTTTCATCTCTCCACAGGAAGCTGCAATAACTGTGATATTGAAGTTTTAGACTGTCTTACCCCGCGCTTTGACATAGAGCGTTTCGGGATGAAGCTTGTTGGGAGCATACGCCATGCGGACGTACTTTTGGTTACAGGTTCCTGCAACAGAAAGTCGGCCGAGAGATTAATCAGTTTATACAAAGAAGCACCCCAACCCTGTCTCGTTGTAGCCATCGGCGAGTGCTCCATGTCCAGAGGAATATTCATGCCCAGCTATAACTGCCCCAGACCGCTCGATTCACTTGTACCTGTCAGTGCCTACATACCCGGCTGTCCGCCTAAACCGGAGGCTATTATTTCAGGAGTGGTAAAGCTCATCCAAAAGATAAAGGGAAAATAATGAAACGCAAACAGGTATTACAAGATTTAACTACTCGCTTTAAACAGGATATTCTTGAAGTTTTTGATAAATCAAAAACAAGAGTCTATATAGAAATTCGTCCTGAGGCAATTATTCCGATTGCTCGTTATATCTTCAAAGACCTGGATGCACGATTTAATATTGCCTCAGGAATCGACACGCGCAAATTTATAGAAATCCTCTATCATTTTACATTTGAGGAGTTAGCCCTGTTGATTTCTCTGCGGGTAAAACTGGATCGGGCAAAACCGGCCATCGATTCGTTAACACCCGTATCTGAGGCGTTTAACTGGATTGAGCGGGAAATGCACGAGCTGCTCGGTATCCAATTCAAAGGGCATCCCGGGCTCAAGCGCCTGCTGCTTTCCGATAAATGGCCCAAAGGTGTTTACCCCTTACGCTGTGATTATAAGGAGTGGGATAAAACTGCGATCCGCGACAGAGGTGTAAAATGAAGAAGACCATTATTCCCATAGGCCCCTATCATCCCCTGCAGGAAGAACCCGAATTCTTCATGCTCACCGTGGAAGGTGAGACCGTAGTGGATGTGGATGTGCAGTTAGGTTACAATCATAGAGGCATAGAAAAGCTTTCCGAATTAAAAACCTTTGATCAAGCAACCTTTGTTATTGAAAGAATTTGCGGCATCTGTTCCACCAGCCACCCTTTTGCCTATACACAGGCGGTCGAAGATATCGGAGGCGTGGAAGTGCCCATGCGTGCCAAATACATCCGTACAATTATCGCTGAAGGCGAAAGAATTCATTCCCACATGCTTTGGCTGGGTTTGGCCGGCCATTTTTTGGGCTACAACACCGTTTATATGTGGGTGTGGAAGCTGCGTGAAGAAATCCTGGATGTGATGGAGATAATATCGGGCAACCGCAATAACTATGCCATGTTTAAGCCCGGCGGTGTACGCCGCGACATTAACCCTGAAGATATCCCTCTGGTAATGAAAAAAATCGACAAGATCGTTCCCACCCTAAAAATGCTTTATAAAGCGGTAAGGGACGATCCTGTGATTCATGCCCGTACCAAAAAAATCGGTATACTTACAAAAGAGGAGTCCATTAATTTCAGCGCACTTGGTCCCACATCGCGTGCCTCGGGTGTAGCCCGTGATGTAAGAAAAGACACTGAGTACGGTGCCTATCTGGAAATGGATTGGGATATGATCGTAACCCACAACGGCGATGTGTTTGACAAGGTCGTAGTGCGCATACTGGAAATGCTTGAATCCATAAAAATTATCAAATACTGCCTTCTACATCTTCCCGATGGTGAGATCGATGTAAAAATAAAAAATATACCTCCGGGCGAAGGGATCGGTACACATGAAGCACCCAGGGGAGAAACCTTTCATTATGTAAGAAGCGACGGCAGCAACAGTCCGGTACGCCATAAAGTAAGAGCGCCCACGTTTATGAATTTACCCACATACAAAGCAACAATAAAGGGTGAAAAGATAGCAGATGCATCCATTATATTGGCCGCCATAGACCCCTGTTACTGCTGTACGGAGCGTATGTCAATAAGAAACACAAAGGGGGAGCGTCTGTTTGACGGTAAAGAGCTTATCAGGCTTTCTCAAGCCAAGACGCAGAAAGTAAAACAAAAACTGGGAGTAAAAGAATCGTCACTTGAAAAACTTGTACAGGGAAAGTTATGAAATTACCAAAAATAAGAGAACTGATAGAAGCAATTAAAGCGCTTATCGTGGGACCTTATACTACCAAGTTTCCCAAAAAACCTCATACTCCGTATAAAAGTTTCAGGGGACAGCCGCTATTTAACGAAGAGTACTGTGTGGGCTGTCTGGCCTGTGAACAAGTGTGCCCGGCTGAAGCCATAGACCACAAAGATATTAAAACCGGTAAAACAGCAAAAAGAATTATTTACCACTATACCGATACCTGTATTTTTTGCGGCGAGTGCGAAGCTGCATGTATTGCGGAGCATAAGGGGATAAAACTATCAAATGAATGGGACCTGGCCTTTTTCGACAGGAGCAAGGCCTTTGAGACTATAGAAAGGGAACTGGTGCTCTGTGAAATCTGCGGCAGCATAATTGCTGCTAAAAAACATATTCTGTGGATCGTGGAGAAAATCGGAGAGCTCAGCTTTTCCAATCCCACGCTCTATCAGACACGCCTTAAGGAGCTGGGGCTTATCGATGACAATCTTGTTGCTTCTATAAAAGATAACGCAAGAGACGATCGCATAAAAATACTGTGTGCTCACTGCCGCAGGCAGACTACATTAACCACAAAAAACAGCCGGACGGGAGGATAAAGCAAGCTATATGGATATTCTTATGACAGGCATATATGTACTTTTTTTCCCGGGCTTTTTTACGGTAGTGATCCTCGGACTCTTATCAAGCTGGATTGAGAGAAAGGTAACCGCCCGCATACAGTACAGAAAGGGCCCGCCGCTTTTACAACCCTTCTATGATGTGGTGAAACTTCTGGGCAAAGAAACCATTCTTCCCAAACAGGGCAATAAATTCGTGTTTATTATAGCACCCCTTATTGGTTTTGTGAGTATCAGCATCGTAGCTGTTATTTTGATGCTCCGACCCCTGCTTGCTACTTCATTTGTGGGCGATCTTATTGTAGTTGTCTATCTTCTCACCTTACCGTCTCTGGCCCTTATTATAGGGGGTGCTGCTTCGGGAAATCCATTGGCTTCTCAGGGTGCTTCCAGAGAAATCAAGCTGATTCTGGCCTATGAACTGCCCTTTCTGATTGTCATTGCTTTAATAGTATATAAAGCGGGCTTTAAAATAGACCTGCAGAGCCTCTCTGCAACCTCTGGGTTGGGAAGCGTTTCCGGAATTATGGCATTTATTATCGTGTTGTTATGCGTACAGGCGAAATTGGGTTTTACACCTTTTGATATTGCGGAAGCGGAAACAGAAATAATGAGCGGACCATATATTGAATACTCAGGGCCTCTGCTGTCCGTCTTTAAAATAACCCAAAGCCTGATGCTTTTTACACTTCCCATCTTTATGATCACCTTATTCTGGGGAGGAATCCAGTTCTACGGATGGGAACTGCTTTGGTTTATAATTAAGTATGTTGTAATCCTGGTACTGATTATTGTGATTAAAAATACAAATCCGCGAATACGGATAGACCAGGCTCTCAAGTTTTTCTGGGGATTTTGTACAATCACGGCTGTCACTGCCTTTGTGTTGGCAGTAATCGGCAATATATATGGTATTGCCTGGCTTTAATTAAAAAAGTAGCGAATAAATTTTTAAGAGGATGAGCATGAAAGTGGATGTACTTTTATTATTACTCAATATCTTCCTTCCTTTCGGCATAGCTTTGCTACTGTTTTTAATTCCCAAAAAAGTTAAGTGGGTGGCGGAATTTCTTACTCTGATCACAACTATTTTTTGTCTGGGCGCAGCCCTGCGCTTTTTTTTACTTGGCATCCAGGTAAAATTTACTCTGCTCTTATTTTCTATGGGTAACTTTGAGTTTGCCTTGGATATAGGCACCAACTCTTTGAGTTTATTCATGCTGCTTTTTACTGCCGGATTCGCTTTTTTAACCGCTCTCTATTCGCCTAAATATATGGCTGGCAAGGAAAAGAGAAAAGAATACTACATATTCCTCCTGATAGCTCTGGGCGGGGCCAGCGGTGTATTCGTTTCCAATCACCTTCTGCTATTATTGATTTTCTGGGAAATTGTTTCCATTGCACTCTACTTCCTTATTACAACCGGTGGGCCTGAATCAAAAACAGGAGCCACAAAAACCATGGCCATGATAGGAGCGGCAGACGGCTGTCTGCTCCTAGGCATCGGAATATTATGGTATTTAAGTCAATTATTATATATTGACGCCATCAATATTGTTATTAATAACTGGTTGGGAGCCATCTGTGTCATTCTGCTCTTAATCGGTGCCCTTACCAAAGCCGGTGCCATTCCCTTTCACACCTGGATTCCCAAGGCTTCCGAGAAAGCACCTGCCCCGGTAATGGCTTTCTTGCCTGCTTCGCTCGATAAACTCTTGGGGATATATCTTTTCTTTTTAATTGTCACACAGCTCTTTAAGCTGCCTTCGGGATTCACACTAACCTTTATGATAGTGGGAGTAATTACAATTGTTGCCGGAGTCATGATGGCGATCAAACAGCGGGAGTTCCCCAAAATTCTGGCCTACAATACCGTTAGTCAGGTTGGTTATATGCTGCTCGGTATGGGAGCGGGAGGCATACTGGGAATTGCCGGCTGTATGTTTCATATGCTGAATCATGCCATATATGAAACCTGTCTCTTTTTCTGCGCCGGGGCTGTAGAAAAGAAGACAGGAACCAACGAATTAGAAAAAATGGGAGGGTTAGCTAAAGTTATGCCTATAACCTTTATCTGCTGTCTTATAGCTGCACTCTCTATTTCGGGTGTTCCTCCTTTCAATGGTTTCGTGTCAAAATGGATGATATATCAGGCAACAATCGCCAATCAAAATCCGTATATGTTGATATTTCTCATAATCGCCATGTTCGGCAGCGCCTTAACCCTAGCTGTGATTATTAAGCTAATTTATTCCGTGTTTCTGGGAAAAGCTGGAGCAGCCTCCAAGAAAATTAAAAAAGATGTGGGTATTTCCATGCAAATTCCCATGCTTGTGCTGGCTGTTCTCTGTATTCTCTTTGGCGTATGGTACCAGCTGCCCCTCTCTCAATTTATAATGCCGGCTATGCAGGAGACCCAGGCTGCATTCCAACCTCTGGGAAGCTGGGATTCACTGCTGGCAGTTATCCTTATCGGCGGAGGATTATTAATCGGACTTTTTATCTATTTATTGGGCCGTATGGTAAAAAAAGCGCGCACTGTACCAAGCTTTATCGGGGGCGAGACAATCGAGACCGAATCAGCGCGCGTGGTGGGAACGGATTTTTACAACTCAATTGAATCCATGAAACCCCTTAAGGGTATTTATAATATCCAGAATAAAGGTGCTTTGGATCCTTATAATTGGTTTGGTAAAATCGGTTTACTCTGCTCGAATATATTAAAAAAGATCCATAATGGAATCCTCCCCTTTTATGTGTTCTGGACTCTGTTGGGAATGGGAGTATTAATATTACTATTTATTATTTTATAGAAAGCCTTAAGAAGCATGAAAAGAGGTAATATAAATGGGAATTGAACTGATTATGATAATAATCCTCATTTTTATTCTGCTGGGTGCCATAATCGCCGTAGAAATAAAGGATCTGCTTTCCGCGGTTATTTCCATCGGTGTGGTAGGATTCGGTATCAGCATCGCCTTTTTATTCTTGCAGGCCCCGGACCTTGCCATTGTGCAGATAGCGGTGGAAACGGTGCTGCTTGTTCTTTTAATCCGTGCCACCATCAGACGCGATGTTAAATCCACCCACTCTCATATCAATTGGGCAGGGCTTATATGTGTCGTGGTTCTGTGCCTGGCATTAATCGGATTCGGGTTTTTCGCCATGCAGGAGCTGAAGTTCGGAGAGCCTGCCATATCCAAAATTCAGGCAGCCCCTTCCAATCACTATTTAAAAGAGGGTCTTTCCGAAACCGGCTCTGCTAACATTGTCACATCGGTAATCCTGGATTACAGGGCATACGATACATTGGGAGAGGCAACCGTATTGTTTACAGCTATTATCGGAGCCCTGGCAATTTTAAGGGGAATAGCGCGTAAACAAAAAGGAGGCAAGTAATGAACGGGATGTCGCCTATTGTGCAAACCGTAGCACGCTTTGTAAAAGTATTTATCCTCCTTTATGGTATATATCTGACATTGATCGGCCATCTTACCCCCGGCGGAGGTTTCGCCGGCGGGGTTGTGATCGCCAGTCTTTATATTATGTTAACGTTAGCTTACGGTAAAAAGTTTGCTTTAAAGTTTTTTCCACGCAGGTTGGCAGGAAGTCTGGACAGTGTGGGCGCACTCATATTCCTGGTTGTGGCCTGTTTGGGCTTTGGCTTCGGCGGCATATTCTTTGCCAACTTTTTAGAAAAAAGTTACCCGGGTGCCGAGTTCTCCCTGTTAAGCGCGGGTACCATCCCGATCAGTAATATTGCCATCTGCATCAAAGTGGCTTCGTCATTATTCCTGGTTTTTATAATAATGGCAGTGGCCCGGATTATAGATAAAAAAGACGGCAGCAAAGAATTCAAACAGGACGAAGAGGAGGAGTAGGTTATGATATTTCCACTCTGTTTTGCTTTATTTGTGGTCGGCCTCTATTGTGTACTCACTAAAAAAAATGTGATTAAAATTGTGATCGGGCTGACTATTATGGAATATTCGGTTAATCTGTTTCTCGTACTTCTGGGTTATAAAAAGGGGGCTAGCTTTAGTGATGTACAGGCCCCTATAATCGAACCGGTTACCAATCTGGATGATTTTTTTATGAAAGCCGTAGATCCTCTGCCGCAGGCCATGGTACTTACCTCTATTGTTATCGGTTTGGGAGTAACCGCATTAGCCATAGCGATCTGTATCAGACTTTACCAGAGATACGGAACTTTCGATATTTCTAAAATGAGGAGATTAAAAGGATGATTGAGCTGCTGCCCCTTTTTATAGCAATTCCCCTGGGTGGAGCCTTTCTCATTACCCTTACCGCCTGGAAACTGAAACGCCTGGCAGATATTTTGGGTGTATGCGCTAGCCTGCCGCTCCTGGTGCTTGCGCTGCTGTGTATTGGCAACCGTGGAGTATATCATATTGGTGCCTTCCTGGCACCTCTGGGTATAAACCTGGTACTGGACGGTTTTAGCATCATTCTGCTTGTTATTGTAAACGTAATCAGTTTTATGGCTATTCTCTATTCCATTTCGTATATGGAACAGTATACTGCCAAATATAAATACTACGCCCTGTTCCTGCTTATGGTAGGCGGTATGAACGGTGTGGTCTTAACCGGCGATATGTTCAATCTGTTTGTATTTCTGGAAATCGCTTCAATCGCTTCTTATGCCCTGGTAGCCTTCGGCTGTGAACACGAAGAGCTGGAAGCCTCTTTTAAATATTTGGTGCTGGGCAGTATCGGATCCACCTTTATTCTATTGGGAGTAGCTGTACTTTACGGACTCACAGGATATTTAAATATGGCCAGTATCGCGCAGGCAGTGGCTTCTATGGAGAAAACATGGCTCTTCTCTTTTGCCTCGGTATTATTCTTAGTGGGATTTGGTATCAAAGCGGCACTGGTACCCTTTCATCCCTGGCTTCCGGACGCGCACCCTTCGGCACCGGCACCGATTTCAGCTATGCTTTCCGGTGTATTAATTAAAGCACTCGGTGTCTATGCCATAACCAGAGTGGTTTTCAATGTACTCGGAGCAACTTCGCTTTTTGGAATTATTATCATGGTATTGGGAGTGCTTTCCATGACGATCGGCGTATTTCTGGCAGTAGGCCAATGGGATTTCAAGCGCCTACTCGCCTACCACAGCATAAGTCAGATGGGATACGTGGTTTTAGGTCTTGGACTGGGCATGTTTATTATAGCCAATAAGGGCCCCACTTTAGTAGCCGGTATGGCCATTTTTGGCGGTCTTTTCCATCTGGCAAATCATGCAGTATTTAAATCACTGCTCTTTTTGTGTTCGGGTTCGGTTGAATACCAGACCGGGACCAGACAGCTCAAAGAATTGGGAGGGCTTCAAGAAAAAATGCCTGTTACCCGTGTGAGCTGTACCATCGCCTCATTATCTATTGCGGGAATTCCACCCTTAAACGGATTCTGGAGTAAGCTTATTATAGTGATTGCCACGGTTCAAGCTGCATTTTTATACCCAAGCATGCTTATCCTCACTGCGATTACTATTCTTGTAAGTTTTGTAACCTTAATTTCATTCTTAAAAGTACTGCGTTATGTATTCTTAGGAGAGCTGCCGTCGCTCTTTAAAAATATCAAAGACTCAAGCTTATTTATGTGCGCTTCACTTGTCATGCTCTCCCTGCTCTGTATAAGCATGGGATTACTGCTTATTCCCGGTTTACGCAGTGTGGTGTTTGATCCGGCGGTGGAGGTATTAAAACAAGGCCTGGACTATGGGAAACAGATCCTCACAGGCTTATAAGATAAAACCTCAGTTTAGGAGGATTAGGTGTTACGAAGAATATTAGTGTTTGTGTTCGCGTTTATTACGTGGTATTTAATTACCTGGCCCTATGACTTTTATTCAGGGGCTTTCGATCTGCAGATTACTATTGCGGGAGCAGTGGTTTCACTCATGTCTGCTCTCATATTAGGAGAGGTGTTTACATCCACTAAGCATAAACATAATATCTTCTACCGCCTGTTCTGGGGCATAGTATATATACCCGTACTTTTTTATTATATTATACTTGCCAACCTGGACGTACTTTACCGCATTATTCATCCTAAACGCCCCATAAATCCCGGTATTGTGAAAGTGAAAACCGACTTAAAAAATATTACCGCTAGAACCGTACTTGCCAACTCCATCACCCTGACACCTGGCACCCTGACTGTGGATATAATAGACAAGGGCATTCTCTACGTACACTGCATTAACCTGCAGGAGACAGATATTAAACATACTACGGAGAAAATTGTACTGCGTTTTGAAAATATTTTAAAAAAGGTCTTTGAATAGCAAGGAGCATTTGCATGGATATAACGATACAAGTTTTTCTGGGTATTTTATTAGTATGCTGTTTTTTCTGTCTTTTTCGCATTTTACGAGGCCCTTCAGCCCCGGACAGAACAGTAGCCATTGATATTTTAGGTATTGTAATTGTAAGCTTCTGTGCATTAATGGCCGTGATTACAGGCAAAGATTTCTTTATAAATGTGGCCATAGTCTGGTCTTTGGTCAGTTTTATCGGCACACTGGCGCTCGCCAAATACCTGCAGGGGAGGGACTTCGATGAATGAGATAATTGCTTATATTTTAATGGGCATTGGTGTGGGTTTCAATTTTTTCGGCTGTCTGGGTCTTATTCGTTTTCCCGATATCTACAACCGCCTGCAGGCCGGTACCAAGTGTGTAACCCTGGGTACCATCTTTATCCTGTTGGGAGTTATGATCTTCTTCGGCTTTACGGGAACCAGCAGTAAAGCCCTGCTCTGTCTGCTTTTTATTCTGATCACCTCCCCCACCGCAGCTCATGCGATTTCCAAAGGCGCGCACAGAGCGGGTGTGGCTTTGTGGAAAAAGAGCGTGGTGGATAAATATAAAGAGGACAAAGAAGGGACGAAGGGTTAATTTCTTGGTATTTTAGCAAACGTTTCTTTATTCTTTTTTTGGAACCACAGATTATTTTTTTATTACACAGATAGGCTAAATTAATTTTAATCTGTTAAATCATTAAAAATCTGTGTTTTCCTTTTTATGGAATTAGAACTAATCAATAATAGTAAGGAGATTTATTCGACACAATATTACTATGGATTCATTAAAAAACCAATTAAAAGCACTCATTAAAGGAAAAACAGCACTCGTGGGTATGGGCAATATCTTAAAGGCCGATGACGGCGCGGGATCTCTGCTTATTCAAAACCTTTGGGGTAAGGTGAGTGCAGAGCTCTTCGACGCCGGAGTTACACCGGAAAACTACCTTGGGCCCATAAGTAGAATTAAACCTAAAACAGTGATTATAATTGACGCGCTGCATTTTAATGAACCGCCGGGGACTGTAAGATTATTTAGAGAAACCGATTTTACCACACTAAGCTTTTCAACCCATCCTATGAATCCGGAGTTTTTTATTAATTATCTAAAAGACGAATGTACAGCCAATATCGCATTTTTAGGTATTCAACCGGGCAATGTAAGTTTAGGTGGAGAAATGAGCAGCAGCGTTAAAAAAGCGCTGGCCGAACTTGAAAAGCTCTTCGAACTTCTTCTTCCTCAGACTGACGATTAAATCCTGTCCTGAAAAATCATTATTATCATACCGTCAAATGCTATTTCATAATTGTTTTTTTTAGCATATTTTTTCAGTAATTGATATTCCATTATTCCTTGATGTGAGAAATGAGAAGCAATTATTCTCGATTTATTATCTATGATTCCATAATCTCTCATCCTTGTTATATGTTTAACAAACGACTCCGCCGATAAATGATCTTTTCCTTTATATCCGATACCATAGGTATGGTCTAATATGACTATATCAAAATAATCATTTTTCAATTCATTCCATGTTTCATCAAGAAAATCCGAAGTATCAAGACCATAAAAAATCGATACGTTATTTATCATTATTTTATATAAAAGTGAACCAACAGCTCTATCGTGATTTGCCACATATGCTTTTACTTTATAGTCTCCGATATTAATCTCTTGTGTGTTTTCTATTTTATTAAATTCAATTTTTAACATATCACACAGTTTTTCATAACTATTATCAGCCATGGGTAGTTTATTTCTTATTATTTCTTTTATTATTTCAATTGTCCTTTTTGATCCTATAATTTTAAGCTTATTTTTTATTTCTGTTCCATAATCTGATTGTCTTGCTATTAATTGTGATACATCAAAATGATCGGAGTGCGGGTGTGTTATTAAAATATATTTAATATTCGAGAGATCACATTTATGCATAAATGCAGCTGTTTGAACATCAGGCCCTAGATCTATGAGCAATTCGGAATTGATCATTATTGATGATCTCTTGCGAAGATTCTTTTTTCGTTTTTTTCTTGCCAGTTTGCAATGTACACATTCACAAAATGCTACAGGCATCGAGGGATCAGCAGAGGTGCCTAAAAATATTAATTCCATTTTATTTTTCTTCATAAATTGTTTTCTCGATTATTTTAGTAATATAATATTCCTTTGAACAGCTTGCCGTAAATGGCACGGATGTTACGTTAGAAGCGAAACGACTGCAAAATCTTATGCCTTAGGTAAGGCTGCCGCAATTGCATATTATAAAACATTATCCCAATTAAATACTTCTTCGCATTTTTTATATTCTATAATATTATTAATTTCTGTGTTTCCAAATAAATCCATATAGTGTAATTTATCATTTTTAGAATAATATGAAATTATAATTCTATTTAATTTTTTATTTTGATACTTAATCAGTAATTTGTACAGAATATGTCCATCGACTGTTTTTACTAATTTATTATCTCTATGCGCAGGATATTTATTTAAAAATTCTTCTGACATAAATTTAGATGAGCCGAAAGCAATTCCGTATATTAATAAATCACCAAGATTTATAGATCCATCATAAAAGAAATCAATATTATAAACACTTTGATTAAATTTATTTATTTTATCGATTCTATATAATTTTTCCAGGCCATTTGTTCCAAATAAATATCTATATTCAAATTCATTTCCATTATAATGTTCTAAAATTACATTTTTAATTTCATCCAATGGTAATCGAAAACAACCATGTAAATGGATGGGATTCAGTGATGTATCCAAAATAGTATCAAAATTCGTAGTAAATATTAATTTCTTATCTTTTATTGATTCAAGAATATATGATCCAATTTTATTCCTTAGCTCCTTTATTTTTGATTTCAGTAAAATATCTTCATTTATTACGTGGTACCAATAATTATATAAGATATAAATATAAAACTTTATATCATTATTACAATTTTTATCAAATAAATGTTTACTGACCCATCTCTCAAAACCTAATTGCGATATTTCATTATAATTTACTTTCAAATATTCCATAGCTTCATCATGAGATTTTTCAGTCTCCTTATCTATATGGAAGTACTTAAGATAATTAAGCAATATTCTCTTATGTTTTTCGCATTAACAAAATCAAAAATGAATTCATTACAATCTAAATATCTATTTATTTTGATAGCTGATTTATCTTTTATTTTTGATAGCACAGCAATCGTTAATCCATTTCCATATAAAAAAGAATTATATTTTGACATTTAGTATTCCACTGCTTAATACCACACCATATTTCCCCTCACAGCACCATATAGAGGGGAACCTAGCAAAATCAAAAAAATTTCTTACCCATCCCGGTTTTTTCAACCTAATTCTATAAAATGTAAAGAGTTGGGTCAAATGAAAAAAAGCGTATTTTTTTATTTTTTTTTGAAACACTATACCTGTTCAGGGTGTATTGTTATAGAAAGCACCATATAACAGTAAAGGAGCTGATAGCTGCCGTCCTTTGTAGAGAAATACCGTTAAGGCCTATGTTTTCCCCCGCTCCTAAACATTACCTTTTACTTGTAATGATATTTAATTTTCCGGCTGTACTTTTTTAAGCGCTCGTGAAAAGGGAGTAGCACAAGCTTTGGTCTATTTAGAACGCGTATTTTACTCTCTCTTTCTATAGACCACTTATAGCTTAATATTTTTTTTATAAGTAATTTTCTTCACCACCTCAAACCAAGCAATACTGATTATTCCAAGCGAGAGAGCAATTATAAGATCAAAAAAATGAAGACCCTTGAAATGAAATAAATCCTGCAGAAAAGGAACATAAATCACAAGCCCAAGAAATAATAAAGCTCCTCCGGCCACATAAAATAAAGCAACATTCTTTTCTTTTATAAGGGTAAAGATCGACTTGCTCCAGCTCCTGTTTACCATTATCAAACATAAATTGGAAAAGATCAAGGTTGCGAATGCCAAAGTTTTTGCCTCTATCAACCGCATATCAGGATTAAGATTTTGTATACGCCCGATAAAAAGACCCAACAGATAAGCACCTAAGACAGCGGCTAAAGAGAATACTCCCTGCAGTATACTCAGCAATAAGCTTCTTTTATTAAAGAGCGGCTCTTTGGAATCCCGCGGCTTTCTTTGCATAATGTCTTTCTCCGGGTTTTCCGCTTCGAATACAATTGTACAGGCAGGGTCGATTATTAATTCCAAAAATACGATATGTACCGCCGACAATAATTCGATAGGCCACTTTAACAATAAGGGAATAAGCGTCGCACCAGCAATCGGAATGTGCACGCTGATGATATAAGACATGGCTTTCTTTAAGTTGTCAAAGATCTGCCTGCCCTGTTTTACGGCCGATACAATTGAGGGGAAGGAATCATCAAGTAAAACCAAAGAAGCTGCTTCTCTGGCCACATCGGTCCCTCTCTCCCCCATGGCTATACCAATATGTGCTGATTTTAAAGCAGGGGCATCATTCACTCCGTCACCGGTCATTGCCACAACTTCTCCGTTGGCTTTTAACGCCTCTACAATTTTCAGCTTTTGCTCCGGCACTACACGGGCAAAAATATTTACTTTTGTTACTTTTTCTTTCAATTCCTCCATGGGCATAGCGTCTAATTCAGGTCCGGTCATCACATATTCACAGTCTTTCAATCCGATTTGCTGCGCAATATTCCGGGCGGTAATCGGATAATCACCTGTAATTATTATCACACGGATTCCCGCGTTATGACATTCCTTAACAGCGGTGGGTACCGTCTGCCTGATAGGATCCTCCAATCCTGCCAGCCCGATAAATTTAAATTCGAAATCATGCTGCTGTTCAGGAAGAGTGGTTTTGGAAAAAGTTGCCTTGGCAACTCCAATCACACGCAAGCCTTCAGTCGCCATACGGGTAATACTATTTTCGAGTAGGGATTTTTTTCCATCATCCAGATGGCAGAGATCGGCTATAGCCTCAGGTGCTCCTTTAGCAGCGATTATATACGAACTGCCGTCAAGCGATTCCCACACATGAGACATGGCGAGCAAGTCGTGGGAAAGGGGATACTGCTGAACAATTTTCCAATCCTCGTGCAGGTGTTCGGTATGGATAAGTTTTACCTGCCCTAAAGCTTTAAAAGCCTTTTCCATAGGGTCAAAAGGATCCTTCTGGCTGGCAAGTATTCCATATTCTATCAACTCATGAAATTCTTCCGGTATATCCATTTCTTTGTTACCCAGGATATTAAACAGCTTTCCTTTCATCATTAATGTTTTAATGGTCATTTTATTTTGGGTAATGGTACCTGTTTTATCAGAACAAAGTACAGTGGCCGCACCCAGTGTTTCTACCGCCGCTACTTTTCTGGTGAGTACTTTTTTCTTGGAAATTCTCCATGCACCTAGAGCTAGAAAAATGGTAAGTACGACCGGAAATTCTTCCGGCAGCATAGCCATAGCCAGTGTAATACCGGATAATACTCCTTTTATCCAATCGCCGATTACTACACCGGAAAATACAATTATAAAAGCACACAAAAAAACTGCGAATGTAAAAATTGTTCTCACCAGTTTTCCCGTTTCCTTTTGTAGCAGAGTCTTTTCTTCTGTTACCTGCTGCAGGGCTTTTCCGATTTTCCCAATTTCCGTGTCCATGCCAGTTCTCTTAACAAACGCTACTCCCTGACCGCTTACCAGCATAGTACCGGAAAACAAAGACGCTATATCGTCTCCACCGGGCCGCTGCATTCCTGATTTTATTTCCGCCGGTTTTTTCCTCACCGCAACCGATTCACCGGTCAGCAGGGATTCGTCCACTGTGACATTTCCCCCCCAGACAAGCACAGCATCCGCGGGAACCCTGTCCCCTTCCTTCAAGATAATAATATCGTCAACCACCACCTCTTTGCCCGGAATCCTTATTTTTTCACCATCCCGAATTACCAAAGCCCTGGGACTGGACAAATCTCTCAGCGCTTCAAGCGCCTTTTCGGTTTTTCCCTCCTGATAAATGGAGATACCGATTATGACAAACACGAATCCCAAAAGCATAAGCGCTTCCTGGGTATTGCCCATGAATAAATACAGGCTTCCGCACGCGATTAAAAGGATGAACATGGGTTCTTTTACTACTTCAAAAACAATATGAAATATAGTCCGCTTTTTAGTAGTAGGCAGCTCGTTATAGCCGTATTTCTTTAATCGGGTTTGATATTCATTTTGGCTGATACCCCTCAGCTTTTTAATGTCCTGTTCTGTATACATGAATACCTCTAGTTAGACTTAATCCGGTATTTTTAAATATTATAAAACACATCCGAATCTTTTTTACAAGTAAAAAAACCTCAAAAAGTTCACAGATTTAGTACAATAATAGAGCTTCTTGCAAAAATAACATTTTTGCAAGAAGCTCCTAAAATGGAAATTGCTAACTTATTATGGTATAAAGAATAAGTATTTTACTAACTTAATATATTTTGAGTTTTGCAATTTCCTCAATACTTAAAATATTTTTTATGTTCCCTATAATCTTCGTAAGAGTCTTATTGGAAAATCTATAGTGCAGGTGAGTACTTAGGAATCAACCTTATTCGATCTTTTATTATTGGGGAAAGGGCACCCTGTTAAAAAATCTCGTTCACTGCTTTACGGTAGTGCTTCATCGATTGCGAACTTTGTTTCTACATATTAAAATCTGAGATTGTATCGCACTTTTCATTCTCGGGATTTTCTGGTTGCCACATCCACCCAGACCGCGAAAATAAGTACCAAACCCTTTATTACATACTGGGCCCAGTTTGGTACATTAAGCTGCACAAAACCATTATCCAGGGTCACCATAATAAGCGAACCGATCAACGCGCCTATTATCGTGCCCTCTCCTCCCATGAGGCTTGTTCCACCAATGACACAGGAGGCAATGGCTAACAGCTCATAGGTTTCTCCGCCTCCCGGCGCTCCGGTGCCGACACGGCTGACGAACATAATACCCGCTATTCCGATACACATACCCATGAAAATAAATACCTTCAAGACATTGGCCTTGATATTGATTCCGGAAAGCCTTGCCGCTTCTTTGTTCCCCCCGATGGCGTAAGCATAGCGGCCAAACCGGGTATTTTTGGCTAAATAGGAAAAAAGAAACGCCACTACCACCAGCAGAACAAGGGGAATCTGTAAACCTCCATACAGGTTCATATAAAACACAAAGCCCGCAACCATAACAGAGAAAAAAATCATTTTTATCAAATCATAGATTAATGGTCTGATTTCCAAACCGTATTTCATGCGTTTATAACGCTGCCATAAGGTATTAAAGACTATGAAGGCAATTACCAGAACAGCTAGAACAATACCCACCTCCCGCGGCAGATAGTCGTTAAATATGCTGTTAAGCGAGCTTTCAATAGGAGAAATAGTTTTACCTCCGGTTACCGCGCTCATAAGTCCTCTGAAAATGAATAATCCTCCCAGAGTTACAATAAAGGCCGGAACCCTTAAATAGGCCGTAATAAATCCGTTCCAAAAGCCTATAAGACCTCCCACAATCAATGCGATAATCACAGCCAGGATTGTGGAGATAATCCCAAGCACGTAACCTGATATCCCGGGAAAGAGCGCGCTGAGTACGGGGAGGATTAACGGCGGAAATAAATGAACCTGGAAAAAAGCCACTACAGTAGCAATAAACCCCGTGGCCGAACCGACCGACAGGTCTATGTTGCCTGTTACAATAACAAAGACCATACCTATGGCCAGGAATGAGATAATGGTCATGGCCCGGGTAAGATTTGAGATGTTACGCGGATTCATAAATGTATCAGGCAACAGTATCCAAAATAAGGCAAACAGGAAGATCAGTACAAATATCATGGTATAGGTTTTCAGATTACGTTTTATTGTTTTCCAGAGAAAATTGATAAATAGTATTGTCAGATCTCTAAAACGTTCTGTGAATTGTATTGAACTGCTGGTATTCTTTATTGTCAAAATACTCCTCCTCTATTTATATCCTGCTGCCAGTGTCATAATTCGTTCCTGCGAGGCTTCTTTTCGCTTAAGAATGCCGGAACACTTGGCTTCGTGCATGATCATTATAGTATCACTTAAAGCCATAATTTCGGGCAACTCGGATGATACCATTATGATTGCTACTCCGGAAGCGGCCAGATTATTCATGAGTTTATATATTTCATACTTTGCCCCCACATCAATCCCCCGGGTGGGCTCGTCCATAATGAGTATAAGCGGATGGGAGACCAACCACTTGGCAATAACTACCTTTTGTTGGTTTCCTCCGCTTAACGAATTTACCTGCGCGCTGAGAGAGCCCAGTTTAATACCCAAATTTTTAACAACTTCCTTGCAGATTTTAACCTCTTCATTTTTATTAATGGCCCAGGCTGAAGAAAACCGTGGTAAGTTGGGAAGTGAAATATTTTCCAAAACCGACTGTTCTAAAATAAGGCCCTGATCCTTTCTGTTCTCAGGCACCAAACTAATCCCCCGGTCCATGGCGTGGCGTGATGAGCGAATATCAAACGGCTTATTATTAATCAGCACCTGGCCCTGTATATTAATACCGTACTCGCCAAAAAGCGTGGTGACAAGCTCCGTGCGTCCGGAGCCCATAAGCCCGGCTATACCCAGGATCTCACCCTTATGCAGGGAAAATGAAATATTCTCGATTATAGTTCTGCCGGGAAAATCCGGATGAAAAGCAGTAAGATTTTTTACTTCAAGTACCACATCTTCCATTTTATGCTCGGCCTTGGGAAAGCGCTCCTTCATTTCGCGACCTACCATCATTTTTATTATCTCCGGTACGGTTGTTTTTTTTGATGGCACCGTATTAATGGTTTTTCCGTCACGCAAAACGGTTATAGTGTCCGCAATCCTGAAAAACTCCTCTATTTTATGAGAAATGTAAATACAGGTAACTCCATTTTTCTTAAGGGTCTTTAAAATAATCATCAATGTATCCACTTCGGTTTCATTTAAGGCTGAAGTCGGTTCATCAAGAATAAGCAGTTTGGCGTCCTCGGAAAGCGCCTTGGCGATCTCTACCAGCTGCTGTTGTCCCATACCTAACTTGCCCACTGTGGAAGCGAAAGGGATATTGAGTTTATATTTAGACAGAATTTTCTGGGTCTTGGAATAAAGCTTGTTCCAGTTGATAATTCCCTTTTGATTTGGCTCGCGTCCCAAAAATATATTTTCTCCTACCGTCATCTGGGAAATCAAAGCCAGTTCCTGATATACGATGGCAATGCCCTTTTCAATGGCCTTCCGTATGGAAGAGCCGGAAAACATGAGTTCTTCTCCATTGAAAAACACACACCCCTTATAAGATTGATAAGGATACACACCGGCAATGATCTTCATTAATGTTGACTTGCCTGCCCCGTTTTCACCACACACTCCATGTATCTCTCCGCGCTTTACTTTAAAAGACACATCGGACAGAGCTCGTATGCCGGGAAAATCTTTGGTTACCCGATCGAATTCCAATATATAATTATTATTCAATATTAGTTGCCCTCTTTTATAAAAGCTCGACTACCTGCTCAAACGTGACGAGCAAAAAAGCAGGTAGCCGATTTCACTAAGAAACTCTAAATATAGATTATATTTTAGGAGGACGATCCTTTTCCGGTATATCCTTGTACACCTCTTCCCATTTCTGGAAACCACTCTTTATAACAATGTCATAAAGATTGTCCTTTGTTACCTGGACAACAGGTAAAAAGTTGCAGGGGACTTTACCTGTAAGGTCTTTCTTACCTGTAAGCTCCGCTAACGAGCGGTCCGTAAGACCTTTGAGTTTTTCACCTTTGACAAGTGTCATCGCCATATCCACCGCCATAGGGCTTAAGAGGTTAATGTCTTTAAACACGGTAACCGTAAGTTTACCCTCCACAACCGCTTTGCAGGCCGGAGCAGTTGCGTCCTGACCTGATAAAGGTACCACACCGGCCAGTTTTTGTGCTTCCAATGCTTGAATAGCACCTAAAGCAGTTCCGTCATTGGAGGACACAATCGCATCGATCTTATTTTGTTGTTTGGTAAGAATGTTTTCAATAATCCCTACCGCCTTTTCCTGGCTCCATCCCTCTACCCACTGGTCTGCTACGACCTCTATATCCCCGCTGTCAATATAAGGTTGCAATGCCTTCATCTGCCCCATGCGTACCAAGGTGGCATTGTTGTCCGTCGGACTTCCGCCCAGAAGAACAAATCTGCCTTTGTTTTTTACGGCAAGCACACCCAGAGCCTGCTGTCTGCCGACTTCCACATTATCGAATGTAATATAGGCGGCTAGCTTATCGCTTGGAATAAGGCGGTCATAGGCAATACACGCCACATCCGCTTTGGCAGCCTGCTCAACTGCGCTCACACAGCTGGCACCGTCATAAGCAACAATGATAATAACATCTGCGCCTTTGGTGACCATGTTTTCTATTTGATCGTTTTGGCGCTTGGCGTCCTTATCTGCCGAGGCCCAGATTACCTCTGCACCTGCTGCTTCAGCCAACTCCTGCATTTGATCCTTTTCCCGCGGCCAACGTTCAATATCAAACTCCGCAAAGGAAAGGCCGATTATTATCTTGTCACTGCTACTTTCACCGCAACCAAAGGGAAGCAGAAATAAAATAGCAAGTGTTCCAAGAATAGCAAAAACCATTGCTTTTCTCATGTTAAATACCTCCTTTTTGTGCTATAATAAGCAAGAACCGTGCCATAATATGCTTTTTATCCATAATTATAAACTCTTGTAATACTTGGAATTAGCATCTCACCAAGTTTGACGGAGTCTCAACCTTGTGGAAAAAATCCCCACGTGAATATAAAATGGGTATTTTTTCCGCAACTCAAACAGTAGAAATCAAAGGCAGTTTAATGGAAAATGTGGTGAACTCATTACTTTGACAGGATATAAGGCCTTGATGAGACTCAATAATGTGCTGACAGATCGATAATCCCAAACCCGCATTATTTTTATGTGCTTTGGTACTGTAAAAAGGATTAAAGATTTTTGGAATAATATCCTCTGGTATGCCATATCCGTTATCAATAATCCTTACTTCAGTAAAACCTTCATTCTTATCTGCAAGAATCTGGAGTTGAATGGTCCCCCCGTCTAAAACAGCCTCCAAGCTGTTTATTAACAGATTAATAAATACCTGCTTTAGTTTATTTTCATCTCCGACAATCAACAGCTCCGGATGTGAATAATTACGTATGAGATGAATATGTTTACGTTTTAACTTATGATTCAGGAGTAAGATAACCTCGTCCAGAACGCGGATAAGGTCTATCTTTTCTTTTGGCAGTTCTTTAAGCCGAGAAAAGGAGAGCAGGTTTCCGGTGATTTCGACAATACTCTGCACCTGTTCTTCTATCTTAGCCAGCTTGGACAGCGCGTTTGTATCGATTGTTTTATTTTTCAATAAGACAAGATAATTTTGTATTACTCCCAGGGGATTATTGATTTCATGCGCTACTCCTGCGGCAAGCTCGGCAACCGACGCTATTCTTTCGGTACGCAGCAGATATTCCTTAAGATAAGAGTCACGGGTGATGTCTTCAATCAGTATTATCGTGCCTAAAAACTGGTAATCTTCATCTTTAAAGGGAAAAATATTAATTTTAAATATTTTATCAGCACCATAACTCACTTCGTCCACGGTATACTGTTCATGGTTTTTAATCCTTTTTACTAAAGTGTCAAGCTCGGCGTTCTTTTCCCGGCCGAATATTACCTGGAAATCCTGTCCATTGAGAGTTTGTTCGTTAAGCTCCATGATGGTAAGTGCTGCAAAATTTATCAAATATATCTTATTCTCCGCGTCGAGGATAATTCCTCCAACCGGGAGATTTTTAATAATGTTTTCATTATACTTCTTAAAAAAATATAATTCCTGGTTATCTTGTTTAAGCTCTTCCCTGCTTAACATAAAGGAATAAGTGAGTTTAATGAGTTTCAGTTTATCTATATCCTTTATCTCTTCCGTGCCGCGCCGGTAACCGTCTTTTAGAATTGTTACCCGATCGGCGAATTCAAATATCTCATCCATATTATGCGAGATATAGATAATACTCTTGTTGTGATTTTTAAAATCAAAGATTAATCTATAAATGGTCTCCATCTCTTCAGGAGTGAGTTTACTTGATACTTCGTCAAAAATAATCAGTTCGGGATCAACGGACACAAGGCGTGCGATTTCCACCATGTGTTGTTTGTCGGTTGTAAGCAGTGAGACAGGCAGCTCCAACTCGACATCAACCTTAAGATAAGAAAATAATTTGTTCGCGTGCTCGATCATTTGCGAATGACGGAGCTTACCCCAGAAATTCGCATGCATTTGGCCGGCAAAGATATTCTCCACGGCATTAAGGGAGGGAATGACATTGATGTTTTGATATACCATACCGATTTTATGTTCCAATGCAGAGCTGGGAGTAAAATAGTCAATACGCTTTCCGTTATAGATTATTTCACCTTTATTTTTCCTTACAGCACCGCTTAAGATTTTTACCAAAGTTGATTTTCCCGCTCTATGCTCACCTACGAGGGCGTGTATTTCACCGCGATATAAATCAAAATCCACTCCACGCAGCGCTTTTATCTGATTATAATTAACTTGAATATTTTTCATTTTCAGAAGCTGCTCGGAGGATATGCTCATTCAATTCCCAAAGTTTTCATTCTGTGATAAAGCGTTTTTCTATCAATATTGAGAAGCTTGGCTGCCTTTTTTTTTACTCCATTGGTTTTTTGCAATGCATCTATAATAATACTCCGGTTAAAATTGCCAATGGTTTCTTCATAAATGGATTGAGGTTTCTCTTTTTGCGATAGCTGATGGTACTGAGCCGGAAGATCTTCCATAGTTATGGAAGATTTACGGCAAAAGATTATCGCACGTTCGATACAGTTTTTAAGCTCTCTGATATTTCCAGGCCAGTTGTGTTTTAAAAAAACCAGTTCCACCTCATCCGAAATGTTTTGAATATTTTTATTATAAAGCTGGTTGTAATATTTACGGAAATGGTGTGCTAACAACATAACATCATCTGCGCGTTCTCTCAGAGCAGGGAGCTGTACCGAGATTACCGCCAGCCGGTAGTACAGATCTTCTCTAAATATGTTTTCTGAAAGCAACTTGTTTACATCTTTATTGGTAGCGGCAACAATACGAATATCGGAATGTATGGTTTTTGAACCACCCACTCGCTCAAACTCATGATCCTGCAGTACACGTAAAATTTTGGCCTGAGTTTTACTACTCATATCTCCGATTTCATCTAAAAAAATTGTACCGTGGTGTGCCAGTTCAAACTTGCCCCTATGCATTTCCCTGGCATCGGTGAAAGCGCCTTTTTCATGTCCGAACAACTCACTCTCCAGCAGACTATCGGGTATGGCCGCACAGTTTACTTTTATAAAAGGCTTAAGCTTACGCTTACTTGAATAATGGAGCAGATGAGCAGCCAGTTCCTTGCCCGTGCCGCTTTCTCCGGTTAACAGCACCGGAGCATCGGTATCAGCGGCAATTTCCAGTGTTTCACGGATCTTAGTCATAACAGGAGTGATAGCAAGCATTTTCTTGGTCTCCGGCAGTGCCATAAGCTCTGCACTGTGATCACTGATTTGGAAAAGCCGCTTTATTTGCTCCAGAAGTTTTTTTAGATTGAGTGGCTTGGTAAAAAAATCCGTAGCACCGTATTTCATAGCTCGTACTGCATTGTCAACAGAAGGATATCCCGTGATCATGATGATGGGGATATGTGGTATCTGTTCTTTAATAATTTTTAGGAGGTCAAGTCCTACTATTTCAGGCATTTTTATATCCATTATCACCAGATCGATTTTCTCTTCTTTGATGATAGTCAATGCCTGTAATGGATTAGTGGTAAAGCGAGACGTATAGTCCTCGTTTGCAAGTAGTTCGCACAATGAGATACACATTTCCCTCTCATCATCCACTATAAGAATTTTATAGTTATGAGAACTACTCTGGGTCATAAGTAAAATTATCATATGTCATGCAGAGAGGCTTTGTCAAGTAAACTGTAATTATGATGAGTTCGGGCCTGGCAAAAAACCTGCATTATAATAAGCATCAAGCCGCGATAAAGGTTATAATAATTTCTATCGGATTTTAAAAATGGTATTCACCACCGTAAAAAAACCGGCAGTGAATACCAAAGATAACATTATCCTAAGTACTTTCTAATGATACACCCAGGTACGAAAGGTGAAATCCCACCCTACCTGTTCATATCCGTACCAAAGCGCGTAACCGCCGGTATACACATCTTCTTCTTCATACCAATCATATCCGCTGACTATTACATAACCTGATGAAACAATTTCTATGGTATACTGGTTACCTGCGATTACCCCAACATCTTCAAACTCAAATGTAACCCAGCCGGGTCCTGGAGATTCAAGAATCACTGATCCGGAAACACCCATTTCCGAACCTGAAAATCCTGCTCCATCCCGTAGAACTATCCATACCTCGGGAATAGGCGCAATCTCTTCATCATAATCCAGATAAAGCTCAATTTTTGTGAGCTCACCGGTTATACCGGCAGTAAATACCTGTCCGACATCATTATCATAATATGCCATAGCGGAAATATCTTTGATTTGAGTTTGTGCCTGGTCAAGCACTTCTTCTCCTGCGGGCGGATTTGTGGGTTCTTCGGGGAATATGATTTCAATTTCCAGATCTCCGTCAACATATTCAAGCTGTATGGTTACTGTGGTAACCTGACCCGCCACAACCGTCGCATTTGCGCTTCCGGTAAAAATCCTGTTGCTTCCCGCCGCCGTCGGATCTACATCATCATAGGCATCCACGGTTACGGTATAATTACCCGGAGTAAGATTTTGGAAAAGTATGGTCTGTCCGGGCAGCCCGATTTGACTGCTTTCATATACTATATCAATTCCGGCCAGCGCTACATCATATGATTCCACATCAGCCTGAGTTGCCGCGCGGTTCTACTGTCCCGGAAGAGATACCCTTACCGCGCCCCTGTTATCGGGAAACTCTATCTCCCCGTCATCGGTGTATGTATCAAGCATATCCACATTACAACTCCACATGACAAGCAGTGGTAAAAGAAAAATTAATAATTTTTTCATAAAAACTCCTTTTAAAAAATGATTTTCACAAAACTCCTGCGTTTTGTGGTAGTTGAAAGCACAACATACCTTCATATATTATTTAAAGTAACCACATAACAGTAATTTCTTCACTCATACTTTAGTATGAATTCTCATTTTAAAGGCTTAAGTGCAGAAAGATTGATAAAATAAAGAAAGGAAGCGGGCACCGATTTGTATTGAGACATTAACAAACGGTAAAACAATACTGTATAGGGAGATCACAAGATCAAATATAATAATGTGTATTAGATGAGCTGCTTGCAAAAATGTTATTTTTGCAAGCAGCTCCTAAAATGGAAATTGCTAAATTATTATGGTATAAAGAATAAGTATTTTACTAACTTAATATATTTTGAATTTTGCAATTTCCTCTGTAATTAAAATGCTAAGCCAAAGCGGACCGTCTGTCAAAGATATTTAGTTAAAAGAACTTTACGTCATGTTTCTATCTTTAACAAGGGTAAATCATGTGAAATAATTCTTAAACATTTAAAAAGTATTTGGAAGCTCTTCCTACAGTTATTATATTTAATGTATTATAAAAACCATAAAAAAAATTAAACAGGTTTTAAAAAGCATTCCCACAATAGAAGGTGCCGGTGTGCACCTCAATCGAGTGTTCGGTTTTCATCAGGTAGCGCTTTTTGATCCTTTTCTGTTACTGGATGATTTTCATTCCGACCAGCCGAATCAGTATCTGGCCGGATTTCCCTGGCATCCCCATCGCGGAATTGAGACCATTACCTATGTACTGCAAGGCGATGTGGAACACGGTGATAGCATAGGTAACAGCGGTGTTATTTCCTCAGGCGACGTGCAGTGGATGACGGCCGGAAGCGGCATCATTCATCAGGAAATGCCCAAGGGCGATACCAATGGAAGCCTGTGGGGTTTCCAGCTGTGGGCCAATCTGCCTGCCTCTCATAAAATGATGGCGCCGCGCTATCGGGAAATTAAAAGCAGCCAGATTCCGGAAGGAGAGATAGCACCGGGTACGCGGGCCAAAGTTATCTGCGGACAAGCAGCCGGCGTCAAAGGGCCGGCAGAGGATATTATTACCCGGCCGCGTTATCTCGATATAACCGTAGAAGCTGATAAGGAAATACTGCTTCCAGTCGAAGCTGATCATAACGTATTCGCTTACGTAATACAGGGCTCCGCCTACTTTGATAAAGAACATGATATGTACGCTTACAAAAGATCCGGTAAAAACTACTTTGATTTTAAGGACAGCTGCAAAATGCAGCAGGGCAGCTGCCTGTTATTCGCTGAGGGCGATACTGTTATGATTAAAACAGAGCAGGAAAAAGTACGCTTTCTGCTTGTATCCGGGAAACCATTGCTAGTACGGTCCCATCGTGATGAATACGCAGGAAGAACTAAAAACAGCTTTTAGGGAATACCAGGAAGGGACATTTATTAAGCACCCGGCTTAAAAATTATTGTTTAGTAGAGCTTCTTGCAAAAATAACATTTTTGCAAGAAGCTCCTAAAATGGAAATTGCTAACTTATTATGGTATAGAGAATAAGTATTTTACTAACTTAATATATTTTGAGTTTTGCAATTTCCTCAGTACTTTACTGTTATTGAAATTTCCAGTTTTTCCTGAAGCAGCTCGAACGCAGCATCCTTAAAGCTTGGCGGACCGAAAAAACCGATAGCGTCATTTGAAGCTCCATAGCCTTCCACCGGAATAGAAAACAGACCAAAATCCATTTTACCATTGGCATTCTCATCATGAAAAATACCGACAGCATATTTGCCATAAGGTATATTAGTAAAAACAGCAACAGCCTTTTTATCCGCAATTTTCACAACCTGCATCCTAAAAGCTAATTTCCGTTTCTCAGGGAAACCCTGTACCGAATTAAAAAGCGCCACCCGCACTTCACCCTTGTTAGTGCGAAAACCCTTTAATACAACAGTAAGTTCACCATTATTTTCCTGACTAAAAAGACTAAAACATGTTAAGCTTAAAATTAAAATAAGTATCAGATTCTTCATCACTCTCTCCTTCCAAATGTTAATTTAATATTCCATCTTTCAATGTGTATACACCATCACTCATTTTTGCCCATTCCATATTATGAGTTACCTGAATAATGGTAGTGGAATTTTCTCTGTTTAATTCTTTTAATAGTTTAATTATTTGCTTTCCGGTATTGGAATCCAAATTACCTGAGGGCTCATCGGCCAAAACAATTAGTGGATTTTTGACTAAGGCTCTGGCAATTGCCACTCTTTGCCTTTCTCCTCCTGAAAGTTCCTGAGGAAAATGATGAAAACGTTCTGTTAATCCCACACGAGAAAGCCATTCTTTTGCTTTCAGTCGTGCTTCATTCTTCCGCTTGCCAATAAAGCGTAATCCTAAAGCTACATTATCCAAAGCTGTCAATATTGGATTAAGATGAAAAGCTTGAAATACAAAACCAATCGCCTCCGCTCTGATTTTACATAATCTGCTTTCTTTTGTTTCTTGAATAGACTTGCCTTCTAGTAAATAGCTACCACTTGTTGGAATATCCAAGCAACCAATAATATGAAGCAAGCTGGATTTTCCCGAACCGCTTGGGCCGACAATAGAACATAATTCTCCTTTTTCTATTGAAAGATTAACACCTCTAAGTGCCAGAACTTTGCTTTTCCCTAATAAATACTCTTTTTTAATATTTTGCATGGTAATAATCTCCATATTATCAATCCTTTCTTTATTATTCGTAGTGTAACGACTCAATAGGCTGTATCTTTAATATTCGTACTACAGGCACAATACTCGAAATAAGTGTAATTATAAAAGTGAGTGGGAAAAAAGATATGATATGATCAATTGAAAACAGATTTTCCATCATACAGAATCTTAGTATGAATCCGGCGCATGCGGATCCTACCAGGGTACCCGCGAAACAAATAATAAATATCTCCCACAATAATGAAAAAATAATTCTAAAGTTGTTTGCGCCAATCGCCCGCAGTACACCGATTTCTTTTGTGCGTTGAATAACAGAAATGAACATAACCGTCATAAGCAACAGAATTGAAGAGACTAAAACAACATACGTTATTGAATTCACTAATGCCTCAAACATCTGTATTCCGCCAATAATATTTTTTCTTAATAATTCATCCGTGATAATTATCAATTGCTGATCTTGTTTTTTAATAATCGTAAAAATACTTTCTTCTTGTCCCACTTTTCTGGGTGTAATAAGTATCGAAGAGACAAATCCTTGTTTTCCTAAAACCTTCTGCGCGTTGGCTAAGGGTACAATAGCGGCATTATTAACCACTTTATCATTAGATTTTTCCAATATACCAATTACATGCCAATCAGTACCTAACAAGTTAATCCGGTTACCAATAGATATTTGTTTTTTTTCTTTCCGATTAAAATACTGCCATAATTTTTTACCAAGAATAATTGGATTATCTGCTTGAACCTCTGAAAAAAACTCTACACCACTTATTGTGTCTATATCATTGGCAATACTACCGGTAAAGGCCTGCTCCTTACCAGGTTCTATACCTACAAGAAGAAGTTCCGGTGGTTCGCTGGGATAAAGAGGAGGTTCGACGGCAAAGTAGAGTATTCCTGCAGAGAGCGCGGTTTGGAGGTTTTTACAGGATAATATATTTTTCACTGTACTTTCCGGTATATCAATCACTGATGCCGGGTACTGAGTACCGGAAAAACGTGTTTGCACATGTATTTTTCCGGCAGATGCTGAGGCATGTTCCTGAACAGTACGTATCTGGTAACTTGTAATTCCCGTAATTGCAATAATCAGGGTAAACATTAAACCGATACTACAAACAAGGAGTATACTGCGCGGAAGACGTTTTAAAATATTTTTTAATGCATAATCAATCATATACTATCCTTTCATCATAAAACGTTTATAGTTTTTAGTTTCCATAGTAAAAAAAATATAAACTGACCGCTCACTCCACTTCTCTTTTTTATTCCAGCAGTTTTATGATTGATTTATTCAATTCAGCTTCAATCTCAAGCACCGGATTAGCGCACAGGAGTTTCATACTTTCAGAAATGAGTCCTTTAATAAAAGTTACTTTTAAATCAAGGGGAGTCTTAGTAAATTCACCACTACTCATTCCTTCCTCTACTATTTGCTTAAAAAGCTTTCCATATGCTTCCCGAAAAGCCAACTCGGCTATTTCATATTTATATTTAAACTCGAAACTGTCATTCTTTTTTAGCCATTTCTTAGTTTCGCTAAAAATTAAAAGGACCAGTTTTTCCATTTTTCCAGAAGCTGTATTATCTTGATCAAGTTTTTTCTCCATACTTTTCACATACTGACCGGCAACACGCTGCATGACAAAATAAAAAATCTCTTCTTTCTTATTAAAAAATTGATAAATAGTTTTTTTGCTTATCTGAAGCTCTTGCGCGATATCATCCACCGATGTCTTTTTAAAACCGAAATGTTCAAAGTGCTTTTGAAAACTGTTAGCAATGAGTTCTTTTTTCTCTGCTGGGCTTTTATCTTTCATCCTTTCACCATAGGAAACTATTTTAGTATCCGGTTTCCAATATAATACAAATACTTTACAAAATCAATAAAAATTGATTTTTCCGATAGTATAACTCAGGAACTTTTCCGACTTGCCCAGCACCGCATAGTGAAAGCGGGCAGGTTCTCATTATATTCCGATTGTTCGGCAGCACTAAGTGTTTAATATTGTTTAATTCAATTCTCTTATATCAACAGACACACCGCCGTCATCATATACCTCTACAATGTTATTCTCATCAGTCCCGATTGCCAGACGTCTGGCTGGAGCATCAACTTTAAATCTTACAAAAAAATTATTCGAAGGCAGATCACAATTTGTTAGCATAATACCTATATACTTTAGTATGATTCTGAGTCATAATAAAAATTTTTCTTCTGTTTTATGGACCGGCATTTACTTAATGGAATAAGTATAGTAAATTATTTTGGAAAGGAGGGATTGTGGCTTTCGCATTCTTTAAAAAAAATAGAACAGTAGGCTTAGCACTGGGCGGCGGTGCGGCCCGCGGGCTTGCCCATATCGGCGTACTTAAAGCACTAACCGAAGCTGACATCCATATAGATTATGTAGCAGGTACAAGCGCGGGAAGCATTATCGGCGCACTTTACTGCGCGGGTTATTCCTGGCAGGAGATCAAAGAAACCACCCGGACAATGAATTGGGGCAACATGGTTACTCCTACCATTCCTATTATGGGACTGGTAAAAACCAACAAATTACAGCATTTACTGGGCAAACTGCTAAAAAAGAAATCCTTTAAGGATCTTAGCATACCTTTTCGGGCAGTGGCCGTGGACATCACTTCGGGAGAAGAAGTAGTATTACAAAGAGGATCGGTGGCCAAAGCTGTTCAAGCTTCGAGCAGTGTTCCCGGCATCTTCGAGCCCACAAAGATTGACGGCAGATTGCTTGTAGACGGTGGACTTGTAAATAATGTGCCAGCTGATGCGGTGCGCGACATGGGTGCCAAGCTTGTTATCGCAGTGGATTTAAACCACTATTATCCAAAAGTCGAAAAACCTAAAAACATAATTGATATTATTTACTCCAGTCTGTTCATAATCATGAATAACAAATCAAATAAAGCCCAAAAATTTGCAGACTATCTTGTGGCTCCCAATTTAAGCCGTTACAGTTATTACAATCTGAAAAACATCGATCAGCTCATTCAAAAAGGCGAACAAGCTATGTTGAAATATATCCCACAGCTTAAGAAAAAATTATAAAAGGAACCGTTCCATGAAAAATTCACAAAACCAATATGTGATGTGTCTCATCTCAACGCCCCAGGAACAGGCCGAGCGAATAGCCAAGGAATTTGTATCACAAAAACTTGCCGCCTGCGCGCAGATTATAAATCCTATTCACAGCATTTACTGGTGGCAGGGAAAAATAGAAAAAGATAAGGAAGCGCTGCTTTTATTAAAAACAGAAGTTACACATACAGAAAAAATAAAAAAAGCTCTTAAAGGTATTCATCCCTATGAAGTACCTGAATTGATTGTAATACCAATCCAGGACGGCTATACGCCCTATTTATCTTGGATAAGTGACACATTACTCTAATCCCAGCTTCTTAAGCTTGGGATGAATCACAAATATACAGTAGCCCTGTCCTCGATTATTGTCATAGTAATCCTGATGATACTCTTCCGCAGGATAAAAAACCTGTAAAGGTACAATTTTAGTTACAATCGGCCCCGTAAGTTTAAGTTTTTTCGGGGCACTCTGTTTTGACTCATAGGCCGCTTTTTTTTGCTCATCATTTGTATAAAGTATAATAGAACGGTACTGTGTACCCACATCATTACCCTGCCTGTTTAGTGTGGTAGGATCATGGGCCAGCCAAAAAATGTCTAAGATTTCACTATACTTAATAAGCTTTGGATCATAGCTAATCCGAACTACCTCAGCATGACCTGTGGTACCGCTGCACACTTCTTTATAAGAAGGATTTTCTACAGTACCTCCGGCATAACCTGAAGCTACTTCTACGACACCTTCCACTCGGTCAAAAACCGCTTCCAAACACCAAAAACATCCTCCGCCCAGCACAGCAATTTTGAAGTCAGTATTATCTCCGGCGTTCATAGTATACTCCTTACCGGACTTTGCATCCGCTTTAAAAGAATCGGCCCCGCTCTGATTCACTATGAAAAACAGTATAACAAGAGCAATGCATACAGGGGCAAGAATTAATAAAAATATTTTTCTTTTCATTCTCTCTTCCTCTCTATAAAATATTAAGAGAACAGCAGAAAGTAAATATGAAAATGTATATATATCATAATATCTATTTTTTCTCTATAAACTCCCTCAGTGCAAGCCGTTACAATTTGTTACACTTATGAAAAAAGCTTGTTACATGCGGAGATTATATTGAAATCAACATACTAAAGCATAGGAGGTTTAGAATGAAGAAAAAAGCACTTACAATAGTAGCTTTTATTGCTATGGCAGGGATTCTGGTCGCCCTTACAGGTTGCAGAGGTTGCGGGCCCCATCACGGTTCTCCCGAAAAGAAAGCGGAATTTATGATCAACAGATTAAAATCCGAACTAGATCTTTCCAAACAGCAGGTCGAGCTCCTTAACGATATTCACAAGGATATTCGATCAAAGATGGAAGAAAACAGACCTCAGCGTGAACAGCATTTCGAACTTCTCAAAGAACAGATACTGGCCGACAGACTGGATACGGAAGAGATTAAACGCTACATGGATGCACAACAGAATAAGCACAGAGAAATGCGTGATTATATTATACAACAAATCAAACGCTTTCATGACACGTTAACACCGGAGCAGAAGCAGAAACTTGTGTCTTTACTTGAGAAATTTAAGGGCGCGTGGTACAATCACGGAAGCTTCTAAGCTACCGCATATGAAAAGGGAAGTTTTAATAATTGATGATGATAAAAAGCTGAATGCCCTGCTCACGGATTATTTTGAAAAATTTAATTTCAGGGCAAGAAGTGTGGTCGATCCGGAGGAAGCGCTGCGGCTGCTAACCCTTGCGCTTCCCGATATTATTATCCTGGATATTATGCTTCCCAAAATGGACGGATTCGAAGTACTAAAAAGAATTCGTCAAAAACATTCGCTTCCGGTTATCATGCTTACGGCACGGGAAGAGGTAAGCGATAAAGTAATGGGTCTGGAATTGGGAGCGGACGATTATCTGCCCAAACCCTTCGAGCCCAGAGAACTGGTAGCGCGTATGGAATCGGTATTAAGACGTACCACACAGGATAATCAAAAAGAAATCCTTACAGCAGGCCCGCTTACCATCGATAACAGTAAGAAAAGCGCATATTTAAATGGTGAAGACCTTATGCTCACCTCTCTTGAATTTATGCTCCTTACTCTCCTTGTCCGGCATACGGGCAGAGTATTTTCACGGGAGCAGATCATGGCCAGAATGCGCGGTGAGGACTGGAATGCGTTCGACCGCTCCATAGACGTGCTCTTAAGCAGGCTCCGTCAGAAATTGAGTGACGATCCCAGAAATCCCCGCTTTATCAAAACAGTCTGGGGATCGGGTTATATGTTTATCGGGGTAAATAATTGACAAAGCGGCGCAACTCGATATTTTTAAGACTCTTCGCAACCATGCTTTTTACCGCAGTTTTCGTAAGCAGCCTGATCTTTTCGTTGATGCTCTCACTCATCCGGCAGCACGACGCCCCTCCTTTTCATGACCAGTTACGGGAGTACACAAGATATATCTTTGAGGATCTTGATCGAGAACCGACCCTTAAGCATGCCAAGGAAATCTCAAACCGTATTGATGTTGATATCCGCTACAGAGACAGTCAACAAACCTGGACCACCAATCCTGCGATGCCTACATTCGAGGAATTAAGAAAGCAGCACAGAGGGCCTATGGGTCTTTATAAAGACAAGCAATACCTGATAAGAAAAAAAGGAGACAGACTCTACCTATTGTACGGTTATTTCCTTTCACTCAGGCATAAACTGCCCCCCGGATTTTATTTTATCATCGTGTTGGTGCTCCTGCTTTTTATCGCAAGCTATCTCTTCATCAGAACGATCATCAGACCGGTAAAGCAGCTGCAAAATGCTGTGGAGCAGATTAAAGCAGGCAACCTGGACATCCACATCCCGGTACGGCGCAAAGACGAGCTGGGGGAGCTCTCAACACAGTTTAATACCATGACCTCGCAGCTGAAAAAAATGCTCAAAGCCAAAGATCAGCTGCTGCTGGATGTGAGCCATGAGCTGCGCTCACCCCTGACCCGTATGAAGGTGGCGGCGGAGTTTATCAAGGATCCCAAACTCAAAGGGACAATAAGTGAAGAAGTGGACGGCATGGAGAGTATGATTGCGGAAATTCTGGAAACAGCACGCCTTAACAGCCCGCACGGCAAACTGCAATATGAGGAGGTAGATCTCTCTTTATTCCTTAAGAAGATTATTAAGTCATTCAGCAGGTGCAAACCGGGGATAGATATGAGAGAGACCAGACATGGCCCTGTAATCAAGGCCGATACCAGACGGCTTACCATGCTTTTTACGAATATACTTGATAATGCCCTGCGCTACTCAATGCACCAGAAGCAAGTGATCAGCGCAAGCGTAAGCCGTATAAAAGGCAGTGCCCGGGTTATCATCAAGGATTCAGGCTGCGGTATTCCGAAAAAGGATATGCCTTATATTTTTGAACCCTTTTACCGTGTTGATCCCTCGCGTTCCAAAGAAACAGGCGGATACGGTATCGGATTCTCTTTAAGCAAACGTATTGTTGAGGCTCACGCAGGTACGATTGATATTCAAAGTATCGAGGATAAGGGAACAAAGGTGACTATTACTTTTCCATTAATTGTACGTAAACTGTAAATTCGATCCCGGCTCTTTGCCTTTGCTTAACAACACCAAGCATAGCCTGTATTTCACCACACACTTCTTGCACAATAAAATCCTTTACTATTCTGCAATATGTTTTATGCTCTATTATAGAGAAAAGTATAAAAAGGAGTCTGCTTTTCATGAGTGTCATACAGTGGATTTTAAAACGGCTGGCCGCTCACTTTGGTATGAAAAGCGCGTATGATAAAATCAATGCCAGTTTTAAATTGGGCGAACCCACCGACATTCAATTTCCCAAAGAAGCCATAGCCACAAGTATTAACTTTGCTTCGACCGGTTTACTCAACATGTTTGCCATTCAGTGTAATCTGGACTGGGTAATGCCCTACTGGGTAAACAGACAGTACGATCCTGAGTCAGACAGTTATGTTCCGGGCAACGTGTTATCGACTAATTTAACACACCGCAACTGGACTGCCATAGGAGGAACAAATTCGGACAGAGAGCCGATAGTGGATCCGACCGGACTGGTAACTCCCTGGTTTGACAGCTGGTCGGTTGAGTATTGGGTGGGAAAGAATAACTACCTTATTGTGCCTGCCAGAAATACGGAAGTGTATCAGTATCTGGTAAAACAATTGCCGTTTGTGGTATCTCAGTTCATCAAGAAGGACGTGCGCATACGCACCGAAGCGTTCGTTGCCGGCACGGAGGATGAGGTTATCTTCAACTCCATCAGTATGGAAAACCTGGAGTCCGTACCCGTAACACTCTCACTCTTTGCCGCAATCCGGCCCTATAATCCGGAAGGCATCTCACCCCTTTATAACATTGAGTACAACAAAGAAAAAAACCTGTTTTTAATAGATGGCAATGCCGCTCTTATTTTGACCTCCAAACCCTCGAGAGTGTATTGTTCCAACTGGAAGCAGGGTGACTGCTCATTTAAAGCCTTTTCTCCTGCGGAAAAACATAATATTTCATGTAAAAAAGGGCTGGCCACTGCCATGGCGGAGTATAAAATAACACTCAAACCGGGCCAGGTCAGGGAAATGAACATGCGAGCTTTAACAAAAGCGATAAATCTTAAATCCCTCGATATTCGGCTTATTTCAGAACCGTCATATCAGGATATGCGTTCACGGACAATTACCGAATGGGAAAGTATCGTAAGCAGAGGTACTACCCTAAAGGTTCCGTACCAGAAGATGGAGAATGCCTTTAAGGCCAATAAGGCGCACCTCTACCTGTTCATAGATAACAATGTGATCACTCCGGGTCCGTTCCTCTATCATCATGAATATTTTCGCGACGCAGCCTACTCTCTGCTGGCTTTGGAAAAATTGGGTTATCAAAAGGAAGCAGAACGTATACTTCTAAACTATCCCAACCGTCAGCGCGCTGACGGCTATTTTGTTTCCCAGGAAGGAGAGTGGGATGCCAATGGTGAGGCCTTATGGTCTTATTACCAGCACTATCTTTTTACCCGTAATAAAGATTTTATTGCCCGGATTTTCGATTCGGCCTGCCACGGTTTAAAATGGATTCGCAAGACACGTTCCAAAGCAACAGGCCTGCTTCCGGCCGGTTACTCCGCAGAGCACTTCGGTCCCAGCGACAGCTTCTACTGGGATAACTTTTGGGCCCTGGCGGGCATACGGGGATTTGCTTTTTTGGCCAGAGAATTAAAAAAAGACAAAATGGCAGAACTTGCGGATGAGCTTTTCAAGGACTATTACAAAGCCGTCTTCACCTCAATAGATAAAACACACAAGAAATTCGGCTTTCCCGTAATCCCTTCTTCACCCAACAGATCACTCGATTCATCGATTATCGGATCGATCTGCGCCCTGTATCCATTAAGGCTGATCGATCCCAAAGATCAAAGAATTACAGGTACTTTACGGACCATCCGCCAAAAGTATCAACAGAACTGGGCATTTTTTCATAGAGTAATCCATTCGGGCTATAATGTGTATTTAACGGCTCAGCTGGCGGAATGTTATCTATTCAGGCACTCCTCGCGGGTACTTCCCATTACCCAGTGGATAATGGATAACATTTCACATACGGCAGCTTTTCCCGAAGCTATTCATCCGGTTACCGGAGGCGGCTGTATGGGCGACGGCCATCACGCCTGGGCCTCTGCGGATCTTATAAACCTGCTGCGAAACCTCATCTTTTTTGAACAAGAGGGCACCCTGGTTATTACTCCGATCATCTATCACCGCTGGTTTGAGCCGGGGGAAACAATTGTCTGCTCAAATGCCCCCAGTTACTTCGGAACACTCAATATTACTATTCAAGCCCTCTCCGATAGAATTCATCTCAGTCTTGATTGCGATTATCATATGCCGCCGCACTCGATTGAATTCTCAGTCCCCTTTGCCATCAGCAAGGCTTATGCGGACGGGAAAAAGCTGAAACACCCGGTAAGAAGCACTGTCAAATTCCCGGCAGGTACACGCGAGGCAGAGGTCTATAGGTAGTGAGGAGTTACTTGACACCATGAATATCATCTCCTATTATCTTAATTCAAAGAGTATAAAGGTATAGTTACTATGAGCGATCAGTTTAGAATCTGTTTTATCTGTGGAAAACTAGGCGGGGTTGACGGGGTCTCTCTGGAAGTGGATAAGTGGATTTATCTGCTTAAAGCTATGGGGCATACTATATTTACCATTGCCGGCAAGTATATAAAACCGCTTTCTTCAATCCCGGAGGAGAATCAGATTTTAGTGGATCGTATCCGCTTTGATTCACCCGAACAGCATTATTACGAAAACCTTGTCTTCCCCTATCTCGGAGGCCAGCCCTCTTCTCTGACCAAAGAGATGCGCAATAGTATCGTCGATAAAATGACCATGTTCGGCAACGACGTAGCCAATACCATTTATGAAAAATTGAAAGAGAACGATATTGATGTGCTGGTTGCGGAAAATACCAATGCCATGCCCATGACACTTTTAGGCGGCATAGCCGTTTACCAGCTGGCCACTGAGCGCCGTGTGGCTACCATCTTTCACCACCATGACTTTTGGTGGGAACGCAGCCGTTTCAGCAACAACCATATCGAAGCCCTGCTTAATGAAATTATGCCGCCGTCGGATCTGGGATCTGAACATATTGTGCTTACCTCTTATGCGGCCCACATTTTACGATCCATAAAACGCGTGCGTCCCATAATTATTCCCAACTGTGAGGATTTCGACAATCCCGTTCAGATGGATGAATATAACAGCCACTTCAGAAAGGATCTGGGGTTTAAAGACGACGATATCCTGGTTGTCCAGCCTACGAGAATTGTAAGACGCAAGCGTATCGAAGATTCGGTTGAGCTCCTTGCCAAATTAGTGCAAAAATATCCGGACATGCATAAAAGAGTACATTACATCATTTCACTTTATCAGGGAGATGAACCGGACAATCACTATATTGATGAAATAAAAGAACTGGCTAACAAAAGAAAAATTCCACTGCATCTCATTTCAGACCGTGTTTTTTCTCAGAGAGGCAAAGATAAACACGACAAAAGAGTATATACCAACCGTGACGTTATAGCCAACGCCGATTTGGTGACATACTTACCCATATGGGAAGGCTTCGGCAATGCCCTGCTTGAGGCCATAGCAGCACGCGTCGCGCTTGTAACCACCACCTATCTCGTGTATAAAACCGACATAAAAATTACCGGATTAAAAAACATAGAAATACGCGACAGCTACGATAATCAGGACGGCAGGCTTATTGTGTCCGACAAAGTTGTTGATGAAATATACTATGTACTCAATCACCCCAAAGAGAAGGAACAGATCGTGAACATGAACTTCGGCATCGGAAAAATAGAATTCGGTTATAACACCCTCTCGCACAAACTACAGCATGTTTTCAGCGACTACGCGGATGAAATACGGGCTTCGCGCAAACGATTGAAAAAAAGCAAACTGCTCTATTCGGTGTAAGCGGTACTTTTAAAATAGAACGGAAACGTCAAATGACAGGACTCACGTTTAAAATAAAGGCTTTTATTCATTAATTACATTATGCACGACTTGAGCCAGACGGCTTTTACTGAACGGCTTAAAAATAACATCCTTCATACCGTCATTAAGCGCATCATAGGCCATATCTTCGGGGATATGGCCCGTGATAAGCACGGCCTTTATCGCAGGGTTGATCTCTTTTAAAGCCCGGTAACAATCACGACCGTTCATCTTGGGCATGATCATATCGATGAGCACCAGATCGATATTATCTTTGCTGGTACTATAATATTCTACAGCCTCTTGTCCGTTCTTGGCCACGTATGTTTTATAACCCAGTCCTTTAAGCATCCTCTCCATAACTTCGCATACCACATCCTCATCATCCACCACCATAATTCCACCGTTGCCCACAATAGGTATTCGATGCGAAATTTTGGTACTCTTCCGCCGTTCGGGTTCTTGTAAAGGAAGATACAGTTTAAAGGTTGTGCCTTTATTCATACCGCTCTCGACTTCCATAAAACCGCAGTGGTTGGTAACAATCCCATAGGCCACGGCCAGCCCCATACCTGTTCCTTTACCCTGCTCTTTGGTTGTAAAAAAGGGTTCAAAAATACGGTTTTTAATATGTTCAGGTATACCACCTCCCGTATCTTTTATACAAATCAGGCTGTAAAACCCGGGATTGGCCGCCGCATTATTTCTACAAAACTCTTCATCCAGATACACGATGTCCGTGGTAAACGCAAGCTCCCCTCCTTCGGGCATGGCGTCACGGGAATTGACGACCAGATTCATGATGACCTGTTCCATCTGCCCCGGATCGCCTATGATGTGGAGAGCGCGGTCTTTAAAGCGCTTGGTAAGTTTTATCCGCTTATCTATGGTATGCTTGAGTATGGTAATCACCTCATCGATTATAATATGCAGGTCGAAGGGCACATTGTGCTGTTTACCTTTACGCGCAAAGCTTAACAGCTGTTTGACCAGGGCCGCAGCTCTGTCGGCTGTGCGTTCGATTATTTCCAGATCCCTGTAGATAGCAGAATCCGGGTCCAGTTCCATTTTGGCCAGATCGGCGTAGCCCAGCACACCGGACAGCAGATTATTAAAATCATGGGCCAGGCCGCCGGCCAGTGTGCCGATGGCTTCCATCTTCTGCGAGTGGCGCAGCTGCTCTTCCAGGTTGGCTTTGACCTCTTCGGCCTGCTTTTCTTTGGTTATATCGATACAGGAGATCAACACACTGGAAAGATCGGTGAATTTAATCTGGGGACGGGAAAAACGAATGTAAATATGGCGTTTGTTACCTTTCAGGGTGTAAATAACTCCCCGTGTTTCAAAATTATGCCTGCCGTGAGTTAAGGCCAGCAGAATCTCGATCATAGTTGTAAAGGTTTCCTTGCGGATAAGCACATGCAGGTTGCGCCTGAGCTCATGTTTATTGACAGCTTCGAACAGGGCCAATGTAGCCCTGTTTACATTATATATGCGAAGCTTCTTTAAAATCCTCAGAGCGGAAAGTGGTGTCTGCATACAAAAATCCACAATATCCTCCACCCCTACCTGTTTCAGATCTTCAATATGCTGATAGATGGCGGAGAAATCGGTTTCCAGAAGGGGGATAGGCGAGTCCTTGAACAGAGAGATGTAGCGGTCTTTGGTCTCTTTTAACTTAACCGTACGCCTTTTAACCAGCTCCTCCAAATGGTTCCTGTATTTGGAAAGCTCATTATCTTTAAGCCTGCGCTCGGTGATATCGCGGGCGATACAGACCATGCCGATCAGGTCTCTGGCTTTGCCGATAAATATTTTGGACAGGGATAGCGAGATTGGAATAACCTGCCTGGACTTGGTCTTAAACGCTGTTTCTGCATACTGGACATTGTCTCGCTCCAGCAGCTTTTTAGGATTGATAAGATTTTTTTCCATTTCGCGCTTACCGGGGAAGATATTGCTGAGTGGTTTTTCAAACAACTCCTCATGCTTATACTCCAGCAGACAGCAGGCAGCCTGGTTCATATACTTTATATGCGCGTCAGGATCTAAGAGAATAAGGGAGTCGGACATGGTGGCAATAATATCGTTGATGGTGTTTTCAGGATTAATGTCGAAGACACGGTATTTATAAACGGCATAGGCTAATGGGAGTGATATAAAAGCAAATACGCTATTTGTCAGAGCAGGTACATTTATATTAAAAATTGGTAATATTAAATCATTCAAAATTACTATTAATAATGGTGAAAAAAGGATTAAGACAATTTTAGTATGCCTTTTTTCTAATTTTATGGATGTTTTATATCTATAGATGTAAAATACAACAAGTGCCAAAATAAAAAAAAGATATGTCCAGCCTATAGAAATCAAGGACAAAATCCCAATCTCCCCAGGGCCATAAGTATATCCCCAGTCCATTTTAATGGGGGGTCCGGTTACATAATCAGTAAATATCTCTAATAAACAAACAATAAAAGCTGTGGCATATATAAGATAAGTAATATATTTCATAATACGGGATCTCACATAAGAATATATTAAGGAAAAATGGAAAAACAGGGGTGCGGCAAGGGGCCAGATCACATCAATTCTAAACCAGAACATGGCCTCATCCGGGCTACTTGCATAACGATAACCAAATTCTATCAATGACCTTAAAGCCATAACCACGCATATCATTAATGCCAATTGGTGCAGCCTGTATCTTGGATTTTTTGCAAATACAAAGCCCCCCATCAGCAAATAGATCATGGTGGATATAAGAGAAATTAATGCAAAAATACTCATCAGTTTAATCTTAAGCCATGCGGCTATAGTAGTCAAACGATTTTAGAGAAGGGCAAAATCAGTAATATGGGAAAAAAAACTTGACCAAAATGATAAAAAAGCCTATCAATAAAAAACAATGAAATTAAATCTAATTGCACCTAAAAGAAATAGTAATGAGAAAGACTATTGGGATACTAAGTTCAGTTCGTTATTATTTGGTTTAAAAGAACATGCATGTATATTCCTTTCTTTGCCCACAATCGCTGCTCTCACGCCAGATGATATGGAGATTAAGATAACAGATGAAAACATTGAAGAAATAGATTTTGAGGAAAGCATTGATATTGTGGGCATAACATGTCACACTTCTTTAGCACCTCGTACCTATGAAATCGCTGATGAATTCCGTAAAAGGGGAGTAACGGTAGTTTTAGGAGGTGTCCATGTTTCTGTATTGCCCTATGAAGCAATTAAGCATGCTGATGCAGTAGTAATAGGTGAAGCGGAAAATGTATGGTCAAAGTTAATACACGATTTTAAGCAGGGCTGCCTTAAACGATTTTATCAATCTGCAGAGAAACCCTGTCTGGATAATCAACCCATGCCGCGCTATGATTTAATTAAAAACGATAATTACGTTTTCCATATAATTCAAACCACGAGAGGCTGTCCCTATAATTGCGAGTTCTGCAGTGTTAAAGTAATGTATGGGAATAGATATCGATATAAACCTGTAGAAAAAGTGATAAAGGAAATCGAAACACTGCTTAGCATACAGAATAAGCTTATCTTTTTTACTGATGATAATTTTGGCGTGAGTAAAGAACGGACAAAAAAATTGCTAAAGGAACTGATCCCACTTAACATAAGTTATAATGTACAAATTTCTTTGGATGTGGCTGAAGATGAAGAACTACTCGAACTTTTTGCACAAAGCAGGTGCAGGAAATTCTTAATCGGCTTCGAATCCCTTTCAGAAGACAATCTAAGGCAAATGCATAAAGCAAAATGCAATAAGGTAGAAGATTATGCAAAGCATATTGAAAAAATTCAAGCTTATGGCATAGAAGTGCATGGCTCTTTCATATTCGGCTATGACTCTGATAATGAAACAGTCTTTGAAAATACGGTTAATTTTATAAATGAAACTAATATTTCATCGCCGATTTTAAATATTCTTACACCTTTGCCGGGAACAAGTTTATTTAAACGGTTTAGAAATGAAAACAGAATACTGCATACAGATTGGTCAAAATATGACACAAGCTATGTTTGTTTTGTACCAAAACGGATGAGTCCAGAGGCATTACTGAACGGAAGCATCTGGGCAAGGCAACAAATTTACTCATATGAAGCCATTTTTAAAAGATTAAGATATTTATGGAATTTGTGGAATAAAAATAATCTAAGATTATGGGATAGAATAACTCCCATGATAGGTAGCCTACAAAGTAATGATGTGGCATATAGTTATCCTCAGGCAATCCATCCTGATGAATTTAACAAACTAAATAATAAATGAGATTTACAATAATTTAACCATCTTATAAGTGCGCCCAGAATAAAGTTTATTACTTTTAATAATGAATTCATAAATTCAATTTATGCTTCGATCTATATCTTAAAACACCGATATATATAATAGATAAAATTATTTTTCTTTGTTGTTTAATAAAATATGTATATAAATAGATTAGAAAAAAAACCTGCCTTAAAAATATGTGGAGAAAAAAACAAACAGTACACAAAATATTATTTACTTACAAGGTCAATAAATAGGGATTTATATAAGAATCCCAAAAATTTTATCATAAAAAGAGCTTTTTCATCAAATGAGCTTTTCCAAGCTTATAAGCTTGTACATGACAGGTATGTCCAAAGAAAGTATCTTGATCCAGATCCAATGGGTGTAAGAATTAGACCTTATGAACTCAGTAGAAATACAGCAACATTTATTGCTAAAAAACACAATAAAGTAATCGGTGTCTCCAGTCTTGTTGTTGATTCAAAGCTAATTGGCCTGCCCTCAGAAAAAGTATTTAATAAGGAAATTAAAGAACTGCGTAGATACAGCGTATTATTGAGCGAGGTCACAAATCAGGCAATAGAAGAGAATAGTGATAATTCCGTAATAACAGAATTAATAAGATGCCTATTTGCTCAGGTAGTATATAAAGGGTGCGATAAGCTACTCATTACAGTGAATAAAAGTCATAAAAGATTTTATGAACTTAATTACTTTAGGCAAAAAGGCGATATTAAAAATTATTCAGAGGATCTATATACACCCGTAATCCTCATGTATGCGGATATGATTAAGGTCGTCAATCTTTTTAATAATACAAACAAGAATGATGATCCTGTGGATGTCTTTATGACGAAATTTTATAACAAAAAAAATCCATATTTAAACTATGTAAAAAGATGGGAAAAATATCGAGATATTCAAATAAATAATACCAATAAGTTAATTAAAAGATTGCAAAATATATCCAGAACTGAGAATGAAAAAAAGATATTACTGCATACCAAACATCTTAATTAATATGAAAACTAAAGAACATCATAATCTTTTTTTAATAATCCAAGTAATTGTTCAATCTCTTTATCTGCATAACTTGAATCTTTATTATAATTATTTAAATAAGCTCTTTGATAGAGGTTTAAATAATATTCATAAAATAATTTTTTAGGTAATTTTGTTTTAAAAAGACAATGTAAAGTATCAAAGAGTTCATAATTCTCATCAATCAATTGGTCTTTCATTTTATGATATAATAATGTGCCGGGAAAAGCGGTTAAACAGGTAAAAACAGGGTCTGATAACTGCATCTCATTACAATACCGGGTAATAGCATCAAAATCCTTCTTTTCAAAATCCGGTTCCACTATAAAATAAGCAATAATATCAATATCAAGATCTCTTAATATTTCGAGTGCTTTTTTATTTATGGCTTGAGTAGTACCTTTATTTACTGAACGCAGTCTTTTGTCAGAAAGGTGTTCCACTCCAATTAAAAGCCTTTTCAATCCTACTCTGCGCCATTTTTCAAGTAAAGCGGGATTTTTTACGATTGTGTCAGTACGGCCGAAAAATTGATACTCCTTTTTGATGCCACTTGTATCTACCGCTTTAAAAAGTTCCTCACTATATCTATTATCATGGATGGTATTGTCATCTGTAATGATAATATAATATTCTTCAATATTGGCTAAATCTTTAATAAAGATATCAACCCCTCTTGTTCTGAACTTCTTGCCTGATGTAATCCAGGTACAGCAGAAAGAGCAGCGATAAGGACAGCCTTTGGTAGAATAAATGGAGGCTATCGGATGAAATCTACCTCTTGAGTAGAACTGCCTGTGCTCCCTTGTAAGCGCACGATTAGGAAGGGATATGCTGTTTAAGTCTTCTATTAATTCTCTCTTTTCTGTAAAGAATAATCTACCATTCTTTTTAAGGGCAATACCTTTTACAGCCGAAAGATCACATTTTAATTCATAAGCCTCTGCCAATTCCTTAAAAGTGATCTCACCTTCTCCCAGCACTACTACATCCACAAAATCCCTGTTAAAATCTTCAGGCACTAAGGTTGCGTGAACACCCCCCACCACTGTTAAAATGCTGCAAGAATAACTCTTTACCTTTTGCAACACCTCACATGAGTTGTTGTATTCACAGGTTACCGTGGTAATTCCCACAATATCGGGATTATATGTTTCCAGAGTAGAAAGAAGTTTATCCTCATCAAAGCGCATGTCAAGAAGTTTAACTTCATGCTGCGACAGCATTCCGGCAATAGTCTCCAAATTTAAAGGCTCCTGATCGCCGATTAATAAGCTTAAAGATTTATTCCAGCGCGGCGGCTGAATGAGCAATATTTTCATTTCACCTCCATACATTCACAAAACATTTTAACTCAAACAAATAATATTATTCCTATATTATATTATTGGTAAAAAATTATATTTTTTTATATAAAATACGTTAAATGTATAATTCTAATATTCGTATATCTAAAAGCCGATACATTAAGAAAGTAAATTTTATTTAATGGTTAATATAAAATAATGTTAGTTAAATCAATAAAAAGTAATTACTGTATTGATACTATAAAATCCAGAAAAGAAATAGGTTTCCCCAAAAAATCTGAATGGTATAAGACCAGAGCAAAATTTACTAAAAATTCTTTAATTATTGCCAATCACAGTATAATGGAAAAATGGGAAAGAAATTATATGAAAATGCTGTCAGATATTGTGACTCAAAATGGAGGAGATATACTGGAGGTTGGATTCGGAATGGGAATATCATGTCATTATATTCAAAATCAAAAAAGCATAAAAACCCATACCATTATTGAGTTTCATCCTGACGTTATTAAAAGGTGTAAACATATCTATCATAGAGAAATTAAAATTAATAAAATAATTTTAATTGAAGGTTTTTGGGAAGATACTGTTATGTTCTTAAAGAATAACAGTTTTGATGGTATTTTATTTGATACGTACCCTTTAACAGAAGAACAGCTTCATAAAAATCACTTCTGGTTTTTTAATGAAGCATATAGATTGTTACGCAATAATGGAATTTTCACTTATTACTCTGATGAATGGGAAAAATTATCTAGAGTACATTTACATAAATTAAAGGAAGCAGGTTTTAAAAAAATATATTATAAAACCTGTAGAGTGAGCCCCCCCCAAAACTGCATATATTGGAAGAAAAATACAATAATTGCTCCAATAATTAGTAAATAGTAATTTTACACGATCATTATATTAGAATGAGCAATTTATTTACACTAATTAAGATATTTTTCAATTTAATAACCTGCTTAGTAGTTTTAAAATCAATAATCTCCTATCTCCTCCACCCCCACCTCTTCCCTCCCATAAAAAACATGCACAGATCCATCCAGCCATTCTTTTACCGTTACTTCCGCATGTGGGGGCGGAAGCCACGCCATTGTCGTCACAAATATAAAAAAGTCTGTTCTTGTATGCAACCGTCCTCTTCCCGGACATCCTTTTTTTAACACGAAAACATATTATGTTGCTTAGATCATCATTCTCACTCAGACGAACATGAAAATCATTCAAATCAGAATGCTTATAAGCAAAAAGCTTATTAAATTCCTTTAAAAATCCGTTATTCATAAATTTATTGGCCTTGGCTATGGTATGAATACTTTTAGTCTGCAATTGCGGCAACAATTTGTTTACATATATTAAAAAATTATGCTTAAGACTCCCGGGTACCCGTGATAAGGTTATAATTATGGTCTCAATACCCAGTTTTTCACAGACATCATAAAAGGCCGTCTTTGGCTTAATCCCGTTTTCATCCTGCGCAGCCCCATTCCCCTTGTCCTCCGTATATACATATTTGCCCTCGCAACAGATACTCATGGGTATGCCGTATTTCTCTACCCACAACCACAATATTTTCATGGCTGAGCTTATTGAATTTTTTTTTGTCATCAAACTAAGTATTGTACCTGTTGCTTGGTCCATCAAACAAAATAAATACAAATTACTATATTTATTACCCAACCAGGTATGTTTATGCATAAAAAGCCAGATTCTCTCTCCAAAATTCTTCTGTTTATTGTTACAGGACCACTGAGATATCCTTTTTACGTTGGAATGCCACAGCCCTTCGTCTATCAGCCAGCGGCGTAATGTTTCCCGGCTTATTGCGTAACCCAGATATCTAAGCTTTTAAGCTGCAAATGCAGGATAATGCCAGAGACATCAATGAGTTTATCAATAAGATTCTCCTCTATGTAAAGCAGGAGGGAGAACCTCTCTACAGTTTTAATCTTTCTACACTCATAGAAGAGGCCATTGACTCCATAGGTTCTCTCATACCGCATACAATAACAGTCAGCAAAAGCCTGCATGATCCCCTTCTCATTAACTGCAACGCCAATGATATAAAATCCGTAGTGGTAAATCTGTTGTTAAACGCCCTGGATTCCATAAAAGACGGCAAAGGTGAACTGCAAATTCGCACGGAAAAAGAGACAATCAAGAATAAAAGCTACGCCAAACTTACAGTCAAAGACAGCGGAGCCGGCATTCCACAGGAACACCTGGATTCCATCTTCGATCTTATGTACACAACCAAAGACGAGGGATCGGGTTTCGGACTGTTTTTTGTTAAGAAAGTGATTGAAAAATATCAGGGCAAAATAGAGGTGCAGAGCGCGCCGGGAAAAGGAACATCTTTCAGTATCTATCTGCCGCTGTATAAAGAAGGTATTATAAAATAGAAATCAGCGTAGCAGTATTTAATAATCTTTTCTTACATTATTATTTCTTAGTTAAACTATTATCTTTGCCTTCCAGTCAAACTGCATATTTCGAGCAATAATCCATAAATCATAAAAATCTTTTGGTTCATAGCGAAAAACTGCGGATATCTTATTTGTCAAAATATTTTCCAGACTGTCGACTTTACCCAGTTTTGTGTCAATCTTTACATCCCCGTAATGAACAGCAAGATCATTAATCATGTCGATCTTCAAAATAATCTCTACTTAAGGCTGTACCCCCTGTAAGATAAAAGGGTATGTTTAACTCTTTCACGAGACTTAGCACTCCATCCTGTAAAGGATACAGTTTCTCCTCGTAAAACTTTGCCGATATACTCATAACGTCCTCTCAACTCCTTGTTGCGGATCTGATTAATAAAGGAAAGTGTTAACAGTAGTTTAAGATTGTTAATACTAAATACGCTTACTAAATCATACCATGGTAATCTTTCGAGCATGCGAATAAAGAGACGGCTGAAATCAAAAGGGCCGGCTTCTGCTTTTTCTCCGCTTAATAGCGCATAGATACCATCAGCACTTATATTATAATTCCATAGCAGCGGTTTAATTATTGAAAATACCTGTTCTTTGTTTAACATCAATTTTATTTTCATACTATCTTTGATCTCACTTGCCAATTATTTCATTCAGACCTTCTATTACTTGTTCAATAATGCTTTCATCAATTAATGTAATTTTCTCCATTATTCTTTCAACTGACAATGTTCTAATTTGACTTATCTTTATCCACGATTTTTTGGGCAGATATTTTGTGCCTACTAGTAATGTCAGGGGAAAACCTGCTTTTTGCGGTTGGCTGGTAAGCGCAATTGCGATTACAGTACCTGATTTTCTATTAAATACCTCTTTGCTTAATATTAACACCGGGCGTATTCCGGATTGTTCACGGCCTCTGTTTGGGTTTAGGTTTGCCCATCTGATTTCTCCTCTCAATATTCCGGCCATGCTTCACTCTCTATTGAAAAACCTTCTTCGGCTAATTTCTTCTCCTCCCCATGATCAAGCTTATCACATTCAATTGCCAATCTATTGGTTTCAAGTTTTAAGAGTATTTCATGCAAAACCTCTTGTATTGCTTTACTTCTATTCGGATATACATGTTCTTTCACCAACCTGTCCAGACGAGTAAGAGTTTCCTGATCAATGGTAATTGCTATTTTCGATGCTGCCATTATAATTCCTCCAAGTATGATAATATATCATACCACAATAATTGTTAAATTTAATGTATAGCATTTTAACTTGATTGTCGTCATTTTTCATAGCAGAATGCATAAAGTGCTTGCTCAATACTACGGGTCAGCGTAAAATGAGAATATCCGCTCATATTGAGATCCGGCCGCTTGGTTATTTCCTGGAGGTTATTAATGACGGCCGACTTTGGGAACATTAGTAGGCAGGGAAGATTGATGAAGTGACATCCTATATTACGCTCATGATTTGAGAGAATAATTTTCTTGATTATTTATTGAATTTATTTTACATTAACCAATCTATGTCCACATTGAAAACTCCTAAAAAAAAGCAAAGCTCAAGTCCTTCCACCAAAGGCAAGCTCAAAATCGGTGATAACTGGAACGCCATTAGCATAATCGCCCTATCACAAAATAATCCGTTAAAAGCAATGGCTGAGTTTGTGGAAAACAGCATCGATGCTAAAGCCACACTTATAACCATTGTGCGCGGTAAAGAGTCCGGAGAATGCTATCTTAAAATTATCGACGATGGCGAAGGCATTCACCTGGACAAACAAGGCATGCCTGATTTTAAGCATGTAGCCACTCATATCTGTGATTCTATAAAAAAGCAGCTTAAGAAACACGGACATAAAGATATTCAAGGTGAGTTTGGTATTGGTCTCTTAAGCTTCTGGACCGTAGGAGAAACACTTACCCTTACTTCAGCCGGAGCAGATGGGAAGCTGTACCAGATGCAGATGAAAAAAAATGAGCCGGGCTATACAATTAAAACAAAAAGATCTCTCCTGCCTTATCAGGGTACTGAACTTGTAATTAATCCATTATTAGCAGGAACAAGACAACTTCATGGTGAAAAAATTCAGAATTATCTTGCTTCGGAACTGCGAGATCGTATCCGGACTACGGGAGTTAAAATAAAAATAAAGGATCGTTTTTCGCGCAAAGAATATGATGTTATTCCGCGTCAGTTTGAGGGCATTCTTCTTCATGAGTTGCCATCCATTATAATCAAGGACCGAGAAATCTATTATGAACTCTACCTTAATTCATGTCATCCGGAAAACACAGTAAGCCTTTACAGACATGGAACGCGTGTTATCAGTAATATCACTTCACTGGATACACTGAAAAAGGATCCCTGGACCGAAAACTATCTGCAGGGCATGATAGATGCACCTTTTTTAAATCTTACACCAGGAACTCGTGACGGTATAATACATGACGATCAGTTCATGCGGCTCTGTGATGGATTGACGCCGTTAGAAGAAAAGCTTAAAGAGATAATTACCCAAGAAAAAAAGGCTGCTGACGAAAAAGCAAGCAGAGATATTTTAAATTCAGTGCAAAAGGCATTTAAAGAAGCGCTTCTTGCTCTCCCAAGGGAAGAATATGATTGGTTTGACATCTATAGTCAGGGCCAAGGTTATAAAAATAAATTAGCACCTGGTAACGCACAACTTTTAGACAATGGTGTAACAGGCGCGCAAAAAATAGAAGAAAGTCAAAAAGATTTGGATTTAAACCTTACGGACGAAAAGAAGTTTTTCGAATACGCAGGTCCGCTTTATAAGGTGTTAATATCACCTGCTTCCTGTATCATAAAGGTGGGGAAAAACAAAAACCTGCGGGTTATTGCTCGCGATCGTACCGGGCGGCAGGTAGAAAATATACACGAAATTTTATGGCAGATAAAAGAAGGGCAAGGACTTCTCTCCGATACAACAAAAGAGACTACCGCTTTCAGTGCTGCCCAAGAACCGGGCATCACCATTGTTACAGTAACGGTAAAACAAAATGATATTACCCGCTCGGCGGAGGCTATAATTACCATCACGGATTCTCTTATTAAAAAGGATGAAAAAAATGAATCAGGCCTTAACAAGGGATTGCCAGGCTACACATTTAAGCGCGCTCCCGGAGAACTTTGGCGTAGTTATTACGATAAAGATCATAACCTGATTATAATCAATAATGCTCACGCGGACTACCTGTACGCTTCCAGGACACGTATCCGCAAGCTAAAATATATCTGCAAACTATTCGTAAAGGAACTCGTGCTTCACAATTTTTTGGGTTTTAATAAAGAAGAAGCACTCGAGCGCATGGTGGAACTTTCCCTTTACACGGAAGAAAACCTGAAATAATTAAAAATATAATCCTGTAAATCCTGTCAAAAAAAATTAATCTCCCTGTCACCATCGGATTACAAAAACACTTGACAGCGCATTATGTTTATATATAGTTAATAGTGCCAAAATAAAAGGATAAAAGCATGTTTATAACCTGGATTGCCAAAATTGTAGCCGCACTTAATTCCAACACTAGGCCGCGTCAGATTGCGGCCGCCATTGCCCTTGCCCTGCTGCTGGCGCTTATCCCCAAAGCCAACCTGTTGTGGGTTACCCTCTTTGTTATCACCTTTTTTTTAAAAATTAACCAAGCCATAGAATTGGTGTTTCTGGCAATTTTCGATCTGATCGCTCTGTTTTTCGATCCGCTCTTGCATATAGTCGGATATACCATACTCACACTGCCCCTGCTCCGCGATCTTTTTACCGCGCTCTATAATGTTCCCATACTCTATTTCTTTAAATTCTATAACACCGTAGTGATGGGCGGCCTGCTCGCGGGAATTGTCTTGTTCGTGCCCATGTATCTGCTGGCCCGCAGGGGTGTGACAATCTATCGGGATAAGATCAGAGAAAAAATAGCCCACAGCAGACTGGTAAAAACTTTTCTCAAAAATCCGTTAGTAGTGGCAATCAAAAATACCTTCGGCAAGGCTTATAACTTTTATGCGAATTTAAGGTAGGTAAAAACACAAGTGGCTAAAAAACTGCCCAAAATATTCAGAAAAGAATACACGGAAGAAAAATTCAATAAGAAGATACTCAAAAAGATTTATTTAAAAGAATATAAAGAGTCTTTACAAAAGGCGGCCCGTAAAACCGCTGCCGGAACCATAATTATAAATCCCGATCCGGATAAAAAAGAAAAAAAGCAACTAAAAAAAATAGCCAAAAGCGTAAAAAAGAACACGGGCTTTGTACTTAAGGGCAGACTCATCCTGCTCGCGCTTTTGTTCGCCGGCGTTATACTTTTCAGTGCGCTGTTTAAAGATATGCTCATCGAGCAGGCAGCGGAAGCCGGTCTGCAGGCCGTTTTCAATGCCAAGGTGGATATTCAGGGCTTAAGCTTTCAGATTCTGGCCGGCAGGCTCTCTTTTAACCATCTGGAAGTAGCCAACAGCGAAAACCCCATGCGCAACCTGTTTGAGCTGGGAGAGACGGCTTTTGATATCGATCTTTTCGAACTGCTCAAAGGCAAGGTCATCATGGACAACATCATGTGTCTCAATATAAAATGGGACACTCCGAGGCAGACCTCAGGCGCCCTGTATCCGGCCCCTCAAGCCGCGGCCAAAGAGGAGGCAGCGGCCCGTGACGAGCAGCAGGAACAGGGCTTGTTCGACTTCGATATTACGGAAGAAGATGTTATAAAACTGCTGGAAGAACAAAAGCAGAACCTGGCAAGTGCAAAACTGCTCGACGAGTTTCAGGAAGGCTATATGGAGCTAGGCGACAAGTGGCAGGGCTCAATTAAAGAAAGCACCAAGAAAATTGACGATCTGTCCGCTTCCATAGATAGAATATCTGCCATTGACATAAAGCAGATTAAAACTCTTGTCCAGGCAGAGAGCGCTTATAACACTATAAAACCCGCTCTCTCCGATGTGGAAAAGCTTAAAAAAGAGGTTGAACAATCCTCCGGTGATTTTCAGCAGGACCTTGACCAAATAAACAAGGACAAGGACAGTCTGTTTAAAGCTATTAATACGGACTACAAAAATCTGGCCGCTATGCTCCACATCCCCCAAGGTGAAAAGGGAGGTATAGTTTCAAGTTTAGCGCAGGGCATACTGGAACAGTATGTAAGCGAGCTGTACGCTTACATGTATCAGGCGCGCTCGTATATGGACATGTTGAGACCTGATTCAGAACAGGAAGTAAAAGAAAAAAAACCACAGCGCTATAAGGGTATGGACATCCAGTATCCCAGTTTTGTAAAACCCAAGTTCTGGCTGAAAACCATGAGCTTCTCGGTGGTGGACGATAAGAGCTTCGGCACCATCAGCGGTGAGCTCCTGCACGCTGCCAGCCAGCCCGATCTTATAAATAAACCCATGACATTTGAGTTAAAGCAGGCACTAAAAGAGGAGAGTGTTACTCTTAACGGCAAGCTGGACTTTAGAAAAAATCAGGCCGAAGTATTGGCACTCGTGCTTACCATGAAGGGCTTTCCTTTCCGGCTTGAGAAAGGCTTGGAGTTCCTTGCCATCTCCGGCCTGGACTGTACATATAAGATCGATGTGACTTTCTCTCTGGACAGCCGCAACAACAGTTCGGGATCACTAAAGCTTACACTGACAGAGCTTACTATCAGCTATAGCGAAGACAGCCTCATAACCAGAGGACTTACAAAAGCTATTGCCGGTTTGGATTTTATTACCATCGGTGCACGTTACCGCATCGATGCCCAGGGAGCGCTTGTTCTGGAGATTACGGACAATAATCTGGATGAGCTTATCGAATCTGTCATAAGTTCAATAATCGAAGAACTGACGAATGACGCCATGCAGCTTCTGGACCAGGAGCTTGATAAACTTTTGGCATCCGATTTAAAGCAGTATCAGGAGTATTTCAAGGACTTCGTTGATTTAGATAAGGACTCTGATAAAAATCTGCTTGAGATTAAAAACTATGAAAAGACAGTTAACGCTAAAATGAAAGAAGTGGAAAAAAAGATCCAGGAATATCAAAAAGGTTTAAAGGATACCATCGAAGACAAACTCGATGATCTCAAGGATATATTTTAAAAGATAACTTTCGCCTTTTTCAGGAAAAGTATAAAAAATCGACTTACCTCGACAAAAAAGTAGTGCTTTTCGTTCAGATTTTTAAGAATAATAAAAATTGTGCTTGCAATGCAGGACGTTTCATCCTATATAATAGAGAATAGAGTATGTATATACTTTAAACAATAACAATTAAGGAGGATAGGATAGATGAAATTAACTATTACCAGACAAGATTCCTATTCCAGAGGTGAACTTCTACTTAGAACTTTATTCGGCTGGCTTTATATCATGATTCCCCATTGTGTGGTTATGATGTTTGTCGCTATTTGGGCAGCTATTTTGGGATTTCTGGCATTTTGGGTAGTACTGTTTACAGGTAAATACCCGCAAAGCTGGTTTGAATTCCAGGTAAAAGTAATGAACTGGTCAAGCCGCCTCTATGCGACTGTGTACAACCTTGTTGACGGCTATCCGGCTATCGGACCGGGTGGAACGAGCGATAAAGTAAATCTTGAAGTAGAGTACCCCGAAAGCTTAAGCAGGGGCTTGGTTTTGGCACGTCTTTTCTTCGGATTCTTTTATGTAATGATTCCTCACGGTTTCTGCTTGTATTTCAGAATGATCGCCCATGGATTTGTGAGTCTTATTGCATGGTTTATTGTGCTTTTCACCGGAGAGTTCCCCGAGAACATGCACTCCTTCTTAGTAGGTACTATAAGATGGATGACAAGATATAGTCTCTATATGGCTCTCATGACAGATGAGTATCCGCCATTTTCCGGAAAAGAAGAAGCCTAAGTACATTAATCGGTACGTATAATCCCCTTTCATGGATGAAAAACATCATCAAGAAAGGGGATTTTTTTTACCCTTTTCTTTTGAACTTTTTGAAACAAGACTATATATTTGACTTGTTACTTTTTTATTACAAGGAGAACATTATATGGAAGATATTAAACTAACAGCAGGCGGGCAGGTTAAACTTCCCCAGCCGGATGAGATTTCCAAAAGGGAAAAGGAAGACGCCAGTGGTGCCTATCTCATGATGTTTGCAGCCTGGGGAATCGGTCTGCCTCTGCCTTTTTTAAGTTTCATTGCAGCGTTCATTTACCACATGATCAACAAAAAGAAATCACGCTTTGTGGCTTTTCATTCTTATCAGTCTCTGCTCACCGAATCACTTGTTTCTATTTTAAACGCTGTACTGATAATATGGCTGGTTGTTATCCTGTTTTCAACAGAACTTTTTTTCAGTAATGCATTTTTTATTTATCTGTTCTTTGTTATCTTCTGGAATCTGGTGTATACGGTAGTTTCACTTATCGGATGTTTTAAGGCCAAAAAAGGTCAGTTCTACTACTTCTTAGTGTTTGGGCGTATCTCTTTCAATGCCTATTACGGAAAAAGAGCACAGCTTAAAATGCAAAGACATAAACAACTCAAAGCGGAAAACAAACCTCCCGACGGATTTTAAAGCAGACGGGAAACAGAGGAGTACTTATGCAAAGAACACCGCTTAAAGAAATACTCATTTTCATCATTATTATTGCCGCGAGCATTCTGATTGCTTTGGGAATAGTCTACCTTTTACCAAGCGGGGAAAATAGCAGCGGTCAAGACACAGGTGGTTCTGCAATTGATTCCATCTCAATATCATTGGAAAACAACCTTAAAGACCTCATCAAGGAGCAGATTGATGCGGAAAACAGATATATTACTCATCCTGATGTTACAAAAGCATTAGCAGAAATAAAACATCGCTTCTTGCCGCTTATAGAAAATAATTCTTTTGATGTGGATATTCTGGTTATCAAATCAGACATGGTAAATGCCATGGCCTTCCCCGGCGGCCTTATTATTATCTACTCGGGGCTTATAAAGTACACGGACAACGCGGAAGAGCTGGCCGCCATTATTGCCCATGAATTGGGCCATATGGTACACCGCGACTCCATGAATCTTCTGGTAAGGAGTTTTACCATATCTTTTCTGCTTAACATAGTGAGCGGCGGTAGATCGCCGGAATTGGCAAATGAAATTATCCGCAGTCTGATTAATTCAAGTTACTCGCGCGAACAAGAAGAAGGTGCCGACAGCTTTGCCTTCGAGCTGCTTATAAAGGCAGGCATAAATCCCCTGCATATGGCACATATGTTCGAAAAGTTTGAAAAAATAGCCGGAACGGACGAAGAAATTTTTAGATACTTCAGCACTCATCCCCCGCTGGACACCCGCAGAAAAAAGGCTTTGGAGAGTGCGGTTGAGTTTTCAAACAGGTACTCTGAAGAAAATAAATTCACCAGTGATTGGGATGCGGTAAAAAAGGCTCTGCCCTCTGTGTTCGATTAAAAGAGGTTCCCTAATCTGGCAGTAACCCGCCTTTGAACCCCGGCTATTATCTTAAAAAGCACGGGTATTACAATCAGGGTAAGCAGGGTGGAAGTAAAAAGCCCGCCGATTATAGTCCAGCCCAGGGGAGCCCAGAGGTTGCCTCCCTGCAGGGTAAGGGGTAAAAGCCCTCCGATAGTAGTGGCTGAGGTGAGCAGGATGGAAATAAAACGCGTCTGTCCTGCTTCTATGAGGGCGTCATTCAGTTTTTTCCCCTGTTTTATGAGTTGATTGGTAAAATCCACCAGTATTATGGCATCGTTTACCACAATACCCACGAGGCTAGCCATACCCACAAAGGCGGTAAATGAAAAGCTGTTCTGCGTTATGAAGAGTGCTACTATCGAACCGATAAAGGCAAAGGGCAGTGATGAAAAAATAATTAATGGCTGGGTAAAAGAACGAAACTGCAATACAAGTACCCCGAACACGGCAATAATCGCAATAATCGTGGCCACCCCCATACCACCAAAAGAGCGCTCTCTGCTTTCCAGTTCACCCGATACCAGATACCTGCTGCCTTGGGGCCAGGAGTACCCGGCAAACCGCCCGAGGATTTTGCTTACTACCTCATCGACCGTATAACCGTCCAGTA
>Ga0315549_1000125_pt1 | contig 86066 bp, 71 predicted proteins | sample SalMarSW160200MG_FD_203101 | JGI IMG/M metagenome (GOLD analysis project Ga0315549, IMG submission 203101) | Salt marsh sediment microbial communities from the Plum Island Ecosystem LTER, Massachusetts, United States - Salt Marsh Sediment SW1601-200 ... | reverse complement strand
AGATACGGATTTACTTTTGCCTGGAGGTCACCCGGCAAAAAACCAAGTTTTTCTCCGGCTTCCACGGCCGGGCGCGCAAGAATAATTCTCCGGATTTGCTTTTTCTTTAGCATAGAGACGGCTATTGCAACGGCTAAGTATGTTTTGCCGGTGCCGGCGGGGCCTATGCAAAATGTCAGGTCGTTGGCTAACATTGTCTGAATATATTTTTGCTGCCCTTTGGTGGACGGTTCTATGACTTTCTTATGTGAATAGACGGTAATTGCCTCAGGATCATGCGGGGGCTGATCGAGATTCCTGCGCCTGATGAAAGCAGTAACATCTTCCGTGGTCAGCAGATGGCCCTTATGAAGCTGTTTTCGCATCTTGTCGAATATTTCAACTGCCTTGCCGACATCTTCTTCGGCGCCGGAAATTTTCAGTTTGCCCTGGCGGGCGGTTATTTGTACTCCGAGAGATTGGCGCAAAAGCCGGAGGTAGTTGTCGCCGGGACCGAATAATTCAAGCTGTCTGTCTGTTGGATTTAATTGTATAATAGCTTCCAAAACTTTCCTCTGTCAGGAACACCACATAAAAACCAAATACGCAAACGCCGCTGCCATCAGAGGTGAATCTATAATATCCAATACACCACCGAAGCCCGGTATTTTGTTTGCCGAGTCTTTTCGCTCGGCATCTCGCTTAATCATCGACTCGGCTAAGTCACCGAGCTGGCCGATGAAAGCGAAACAAAATCCGAAAACTATTGCAGCCCAAAGCGGCATTATATCACAAATGCCGGCAAAACCAATAGCAACTATAACCGCCGCCGCTACGGCACCGGCCATGCCCTCCCAGCTCTTTCCCGGGCTGATTTTGGGCGAAAATTTGTGCTTTCCGTATAAAGTTCCTATCGAATAAGCACCTATATCGGCGGATTTTATGACAAAAACAAACATTAGCAACGGCCAAAGGCCAAAATCAATCCTTATGGCCACACAAAAACCGCTTAACAGCCCTAAATACAGGATTGAGAAACAATTTACTCCGCAATTAGCCAATACGCCGGAAGTCCTATAAAACAGATATTGATAGACAAACAGAGCTATCAGAGTGAAAGTCAGGATATAGAGCGGAAAAAGCTCCTGCCGGATTTCTATAAATTGCAGCCAATAGCGGTTTGTTGCTAATAAAATTGTGGCGACAATCGTAACAGGGGTGAAAATTTTAAGATTTTTTGCCGCTGCGAGTTTCGAGAATTCCAGTTGGGCGGGGATCGCAATCAGGGCGACGAGAATACAAAAAATCGTACCCTGGATGTTTTTATCGTCGGTACCGGTGGCAGTGAGCGAGCCGTCTAACCAACCGTCGAATATTACAACAGCGAGAAATAAAGCCGTCATTAACATCCCGAAAAATAATCTGTGCTTGAGCATGATGTATTTTAGTCCGCAGTTAACAATTCGTATTCTGTGACCGTAAATATTCGGCTATGAACGGTACACTTGTCTGATTGTCCCGAAACGCCTCGTTCGTTTGGCGTATGCTATAATCGCTTTTTCCAAAGCAGCTTTTTTGAAGTCCGGCCAAAAAGTTTTTGTGACGTAAAATTCACTGTATGAAATTTGCCATAGCAGGAAGTTGCTGATTCTCATTTCGTTTGCTGTGCGAATTAAAAGATCAGGTTCGCTAAGCCCGGCCGTGTATAAATTTTGATCGATAACATTCTCGTCGATATCTTTAAGACGTAGTGTCCCTTTTTTGTACTGCTGTGCAATTTTTTTTGTGGCATCTATGATTTCCGCTCTGCCGCCGTAGTTGAGTGCCAATGCAAGGATCATCCCCATATTGGAGCTGGTCATTTCGATTGTTTTTTTTAGTTCGTTTTGTACCGGCGAAGGCAGCCCGTCTGTTCGGCCGAGATGAACAAGCTTGACATTATTTTTCATCAGCGTCGGTCGAATACCGACAAGATACTGGGCATATAAATGCATCAGGGCATTGACCTCGGTTTTCGGCCTTTTCCAGTTTTCGATACTGAACGAGTACAGGGTAAGAGATTCTATTCCGAAGTCCACGCAGCATTGAGCGATTGTCTCTACGGTTTTGCCACCCTGACGATGTCCCTCGGCCCGCGACAATCCCTTTCTTTGTGCCCATCGCCCGTTTCCGTCCATAATAATGGCGATATGACGAGGCATCTGTTCGACTGCAAGGCCGAGGCGTCCGGCGGTGCTCTCAAGTTTTTCTCTGAAACTCATAGTCATTGATTATATCCGTTTTTTACCCTAAGCAGTACAAATATTAGTCTCGTTACGTGATTCCGGGTGCTGTCCGGTATCGAGAACGGAATTATTTTCTGAATATTGTCTGGTTCCTTTTTGGCCCTACACCGATAATGTCTATTGGTTTACCGATTACTTCTTCGACCCGGCAGATATAATCTCTGGCGTTCGCCGGCAAATCGCCAAAATTTTTCACTTCAGTTATGTTTTCATCCCATCCGGGCACGGTTATATAAACTGGTTCGGCCTGCGAGAGTCTGGTAATATTTGCCGGGAAAAAAGTTACTTCCCTGCCGTTGATCTTGTACGCCCGGCAGATTTTTAATTCTTTAAGACCGGCGAGCGTATCAAGGTGAAGCAGGGCTATCGAATCGATAGCGCCTATTTTTGCGGAGTAGGAGGCGGCGACGGCGTCGAACCATCCGCAGCGGCGCGGACGGCCTGTGGTTGTACCGTATTCGTGGCCCTTGTCGCGGATGTACTGGCCCGTCTCGTTGTCCTGCTCGGAGGGAAATGGCCCGGCGCCGACCCTTGTCGTGTATGCCTTGACGACACCGATGAATTTATCGACGTATTTTGCCGGTACGCCGCATCCGGCCGGCATACCGAGTGAGCTGGAGTTCGAGCTGGTCACGAACGGGAACGTGCCGTGGTCGATGTCCAGCAGCGAGCCTTGGGCTCCTTCGAAAAGGATAGTTTTACCTTCGGCGATGGATCGATGTAAAAATTCGGTTGTGTCCGTGATAAAGGGCACAAGTTTTTCGGCGTATGTTTTACACTTCTCGAAGATTTCATCCGCATCTAAAGGCTCGGAACTGTAAAGAGCTCCGAAGATTTTGTTCTTGTTTTGAACGATCGTCAGCAATTTCGTTCTAAGATTTTCGAGGTCTATAAAGTCTGCCATGCGGACCGCAAAGCTCCTGCCGACTTTATCTGCGTAGCAGGGGCCTATGCCACGAATGGTCGTGCCGATTTTATTTTTGCCGAGAGATTCCTCGCGTAACTGGTCCTCTCTTTTGTGATAGTCCAGCACGACATGGGCATGTTCGCTTATAAGAAGCCTTCCGTCGAGCGAGATATTTTCCTGAGCGAGCCGTTTGATTTCGTTAATTAGAACTTCGGGATCGATAACGACGCCGTTTGTTATGACACAGGTGACCCCCGGCCTGATGGAGCCGCTCGGTAGAAGATGCAGGGCAAATCTGCTCTCACCTACGACGACGGTATGGCCGGCGTTCGCTCCGCCGCCGTACCGGACAACGATATCACTGTTCTCGGCAAGAATATCCACTATCTTGCCTTTGCCCTCGTCACCCCATTGTAATCCTGTGACGCAATAATTCATTTATGTCCTTTCTTTCGAGTAATGCGTGAGTCTTTAAGTAGAAGGTATGATTTCTGTTCGAGCTTCTGTTATTATGTCGAGCTGATTTTTTCCACCAGAAGTTCCAAAATTTCTTTCAAATTATCGTATGTTCTGCGATCGAGTTTTATATCGATTTCCTTGCCGTTTTCATTTTTATACGTAAAGGTGAAGTGACCTTTCGAGTCGAAATAGGTTCTATTTATTTTTTGTATGGAATCGTACGGGATTTTTGTGTTATCTGCAAGTATTAGCTCGTTGTCGTTCGCGATAAGTTTTTTGTTTTTACGAGCATAGAACCATGCTGTAAGGATGGCGGCCAGACCAACAAAGGCAAAAGGTGACTTTTGATTAAATATCATGTCGCCGTCCGGCTTGCCGTCGATGACATGTTCGTCATAAAAGCTCCGGCGGAACGACCATTCGTATTTGCTTAAATATCCGTCGTATGCAAAAATCGCCGCGGCACCGAGGAAAAGAAAAATCCAAATCTTGAAACTGCTTTTGTTATATTTGCCGTATGGCGCCTCTATGGCCATTGTCAAATCCTGATGAAAAGTTATATCATTCGTTTTTGCGCGATTGTCTCAGTCAAAGGCAGCACGAAGTACGGCACGATTTTGTCGGCCATAAGCTCTTCGGCCAGCCGGCACTGATGTTCGAATGATTTCAGCGAATCGAATTTCTCACCGGTTCCCGGATATTGTCGGATTGTAAACGACAGGCTTATCGCCTCGTCAACGACCTGCTCTTTTCTCTTGGGGCCGTAAACATTTGTCTTCGACTCGATACTGATACGTGCCTGTGTACGTTCGTCGCCGGAAAGGCCCACGACAAACGCCGGAGAACAGCCGATGGGTTTGGCGCCCGGCAGGTCCAGCAGGCAGTTAAATGCGCTTTGTCCCAGCAGCGCTTCTGCTATCACCTCGTCGTGACTTCCGGAACAATCGAAATCCATCGCCAGCGTGACATCGAGCGAATCGATATCGAGAGGACTGACGCTGAGCATATACGGGACAAGTTCGAGCACTAATCTGTCCTGCTCGTAAGCCATCTCGAAATACGCAGGATTGACGACTCCCGAACCGATGCGGTCAGTCTCGAGACTCACCCACCGGTATTGGCCGTGCTCGCGGTCTTCTTCCAGACAGTAGTCGCTGTTTTCCCGCCGGTAGAAACATCCCATCGAGGGAAACTGTTTTTGGATCCGCTCGAAGAAAAACAGAATCGTATCGCGACCGGTCGGCAGGTCCAGCTCGGTATTGATATACATATCCAGATACAAATCGTCGCAAAGAGAACTAAAACTATTCAACGCCATTTCAGAACACCCCACCAAAGCAGGCTCGAGGAACCGGCCCTCGGAGCTTTGCTTAAAAAGAATTATAATTTTCAATAACTACGTACGACCGGCAAACATTATACATACAAATATTCATTTTCCCAGATTTTTTCAATGAAACTCCGGAGTTCTTTTCATGTTTTTTACATCTGCAATATTTGCCGGATTAATAAAGATTGTCTCACATATTCGGATTTATCTCAACAGATAAATAAGAACAAAACCTCCGAGTAAATAACAATATAAAGCGAAATATTTCAGGTTTGCACTTCTGGATGTTTTTATCAGCAGCTTAAGAGCCATAATCCCCGTAACAGCGGCCGCGACTGAGCCGGCCAGAACAGGGATTAATGGCAGGCTGCCGGAGCTGATTTCGGCGAAATCCCTGATTGTTTGTATCAGTGCCGCCCCTAAAATCGCCGGTATTGCAATAAAGAAGCTGAATTCGACCGCCCACCGCCGATGCAGGCCCACCAGTATAGCGGCACAAATCGTCGCGCCGCTGCGCGATATTCCCGGCATAATTGCCGCCGATTGAGCTAAGGCGACTATTATCGCCGCAAGTACGCCGAACTGCCGAAGACCCAGCCGGGTCTTTTTCCGCCTGTCGGTAATCAATAGCAGCGTCCCGGTGATAAACCACATAAATGCTACAACCTTCAGATTGCCGCGGGCGGCGGAAAAATATTTTTCCAGCGACAGCCCCAGAACACCAGTCAGAGTCGTTACGAGAATTGCCAGGACAAGGATGTGCACGCTCGGGCTCCTTCGATAAATTTCGATGGGGCTTTTGCCGTATTTACCGGATGTCAGGAGGTTCTTAACAAAATCGCTGATAGATTTGCGAAAGACGATAAAAATCGCCGCGACCGTACCCACATGAACGCACAAATCGAACAGCAGCATTGCCGGCGTTTCCGGATCGAAATTGAAGATATTCTCGAACAAAACAAGGTGCCCCGACGATGAGACCGGCAGAAATTCCGTCGCGCCCTGAATGACGCCTAAAATCACTGCGTGTAACATATCGAGAGAGGAATTGTCGTAGCAAGCGCACGATCGGCCGATGAAATCTATCAGGCCGGTTTTATAACAGATAATAAGTGCAATACCGGCATAAACTCCCGCTAATAAATCGTCGGCCAAAATCCCCCAGCCTTGACGGTACTTTTCAAGTTTTCTTATCGGCCACGGCTTGGAAATATCGAACAGCCTGAAAAGTAAAAATCCAAGAGCCGTAGTGGTGCAGATTTGGTCCGTAGTGAACGCACTTAGAAATGGTACGATAACTAAAAATGTTACCGCCTGACCGGCCACTTCATCGGCGACAACTTCCCGCGGGTCTTTTCTGCCTGTCAGTGAAATTACCGCCGGGGCAAATTTCACGCAGATAAATCCTCCCGCTAAAATAAAGGCAATCATTACCAACCCGATATTGATTGGTTTCCATCCGAGATAACCTAACAGATCGAAGATAACCGCCGGTGGAATCGAGCCCCACGTCCCCGGAGCAAACGGCAGCAGACCAAGCCCAAAACACGATGTCAACAATCGTTTCATATTGCCAAAGCGTAACTTAAAGATAGAAGTTAGTCAAAGACTTTATCCCTAAATGCTATAAGTTATGTGCAGCACACTACCCTCTAAATTTTTATTTTTTACTTGCAGGTTCCCAGTTAACCGGTACAATATAGTTATCAACTTTGAGCGGGCGTTTTTTCATTATACTGATGAGTTATTTGAAAGCTTTTATCAGTGGGAATTTTCAATAGGGGTATGGAATAAACGTAATGGTCACATGGCTCCCGGTTCGTGTGGAGAGAAATTGATAATAGATTTGAAAGGTATGATATGAAGAAACAAACCGAGGAGGGATTTCCTGAATTTTGTTTGGGGAATCCCTAAAACTTTATTCACTTTTTTTCAAGGAGGTAACAAATGCGAGTTACAAAAACGAAAGGATTATGGGCTATTACGGCGTTATTAGTCATAGGCTCATTTTGTTTTGCAGATATTGAGCCGGATGTGACGGTTGTCGTCGTTGAGCCCAACGATCCGAATTGGACCCCGTCGGACTGCTTTGTACCGGCATGGCAAAAAGTATCATTATCTGCCGTTCTGTCTAATCCTGATGAAGTCAGCAGTGCAGGCGGATACGATACCAATTGGACCTTGTCGATCAGTTGTAATCTCTACAAAGGGCACTTGCGAAATCTAATCTCTAGTACGACCTTTTTGCACCCTTTCAAAGTCCGCGCTGTTGATACTCAGGACAGAGTGTACACCTATGATAATCCTTTAGGCTCGTTGCGTATCGATACAACACCGTCATCTTCTATTTTCGCCGACAGGCCGGGGCATCTCAGCCTTAATTTTCCCATAGATCCCAATGCAGGTTATCCCGTATGGTTCAAAGAAGTAAGTTGGAGCATCAACGGCCTTTTTGCGTATGCAATTCGAACAGTGAAGGTTCCGTTCCAGGCCTCGGATCAGTGGATCGAACTTTTCCCCGGGTACAGTATTATGATCGAGGAGGCTGTGCTCGAGGAGGCCAAATACAAATACCTTATTAAGGCGAAGTACGAAGGCCCGGATTCGCTTCCGAGAAGCCATTTGACTCTCAGAAACGATGATCCTATCCCACAGTATATGGATATGGGTTTGACATTCCTCGATGCCGGTGGTGTCGATGTCAGAAGCTACGGTGGCGGCGGCAGCTTTGGCACAAGCGGCAGCGGTTCGGGAAATGATTATACTCTCTCCGGCAGCGGCTCATGTGGTGCCTGTGGCGGCGTTGCTACGATTCAATTTCAGTTTGCCGTGGATCCCTATATCGAAGAAATGCAATACGTGCTGTACGATGTCCCCGTTCCGACGTTCTGAGACGGCCGACAGCAACCGCTGAATAAGTCCGGCGAATAAAGGGGATAGAAAAGTCATCTTCGATCTTCGGTATTATCGAGCCTGCGAGGCAGGCATGTATAATCCCTATCCCCTGAACGCCGGCTGCAAAAACCTATCCTCTATACCCTGTTTTTTTCTCTTGCCTTTTAAATTGTTTGTATGTACTTTGTTCCTGAATGCGTGATACACCCGGAGCGTAAAACTTCATCGAATCGTCCGTCTGTCATTCTCCGCAGGATGCCTTACGGTGCTGCGTAAGCAGTCACGTAGGGGACGCCTAACGGCGGAATAACGAGCGACGAATTGAGACATCTGGGATTTGCAGTTCTTTATGTTTACCTTGGGTAAACGTAAAGAAAGTTAAAATTGTTATTAATAAGACAATTGCTAAATAATACATAGGAGATTTCTATGAAGTACATTGTGCCACGACGGGGAGTTGAAGCATTCACTTGTCCACATTGCGGAGTCTTAGCACGTCAGTATCACTATTCTGTCACAGACCAATCTCTTGGAGGAAACAGTAGTTACAGCTCAAACGACTGGCTTGCATCAACAATTTGTGAGCACTGTAAGAAAGCTGTCCTTTGGATCTATGACAGGATGATTTACCCAAATAGAGGAAATGCGCCACTTCCCAATCCGGATATGCCACAAGACGTTAAGGACGATTATGAAGAAGCAGCGATCATTGCCAATTCGTCGCCAAAGGCGGCAGCTGCACTACTCCGGCTTGCCATCCAGAAGTTGTGTGTTCATCTTGGTGGCAAAGGCAAAAATATCAACGATGATATAGCACATCTAGTCAAAGATGGCCTCCCTGAGAAGATTCAGCAATCACTCGATATCGTACGGGTTGTAGGCAATAATGCAGTTCATGCAGGACAGATAGACGTCGATTCACCAGAGGTTGTTGGCAACCTATTTCTGCTGATTAATGTTATCGTTGATACAATGATTACCACACCCAAGCGTATCGGTAACCTTTATTCTAACTTACCCCAAAGTGCTCGTGATAGCATTGACGATAGGGATGAGAAGAAAACATAAATGTATCTAATGATTCAAGAAAGATTAACCAAATTTACTATTTGAGTCTTTGTTCATAACCAGCAAACTGGCCGAAAAGAAGAAAAAAGCCCAAGCTGCGAAGAAAAAAAATCAGGCCGAAGATGAAAATAAAAAAAGTATAAGAACTTAACAAGATAACATGAATTGGTGAAAGCTATGGATGAATCTGAACAGAAAAGAATGCTAAATACAATAGAGAATCGGATCGAGTGTATTAAAGGAAAATTGGATGAGCTGAAATTGGAACAACGCACCGCAGCGATTTTTATAGTGGTACTAATTTGTGTTTTGCAAGAAATGTCAGTTTATACTTCATTCATCGCTGCAGTTGTTATTAGCGGAATTTTTGCATTTGTCGGCTGGTCACGGATTTAAAAACGCGGAACTTTTTAACCTACAATTATTGTTAATGACGTAGGTTGCGATTTCATCGCACCAGATTGATATGAGCAAATAATTCTGCCGGATTGCAAAAGGTGGTTTCGTTCATATCCGTCAGGTTGGCCAAAAAGGGAAAAATAGGCAGAGGCAGAAAGTGAAAATAGAAGAAATTAATGTGGTAAATTAGCAAGTAGAGTATTTTTTTTCTTCAAAAAGATTAATTTATTTTCGTTTGATTGAAATATCGGGTAGAGTAACAGTTATTTGACATGGAAAATATTTTTTGGAAAGGAGCTCAATATGGCACGACGAATGGCTTTGGTAATGTTGGTATGTATTTGCGTATTATCTGTGGGAGGTTGCGCGCCTGCGACATTTCAAAAAGGTGCTTCCTCAGGCTGGAAATCTATTGCGCTGCGAGAGGAACTTACCACTGACTATGATGCGACCTGGCAAAAGACGGTCGATACTATCGCGCGTGAATGGGACATTGAAATTATGGACAAAGACAGCGGATATCTGCGTACCAGTTGGCAGTATGGTATCAGTGGTGTGAGTGGTGCACTTATAAATCGATATGCGGGTCGTTTGACAATAAAGTTTCCGGATGTCAAACCACCGGTAGATAAAGTAGATCTCAAAACAGACGCAAGATGGTTGAAAGATAATGTCTGGGTTATGGGTTTTGATACGACATTTCAGCGGGATGTGTTTGGGGCACTTTCCGGACGATTAGGGCGAACGGCTCCGACTGATTAGACCGATTAGATTACTTTTATAATATATCTCTTTTTAGTGGTAGATTGTTTAGATTCGCGCCCTATGTGATAAGGCCGGAAATTAATAAATACTCGCAATAACCGCATTTAATAGTGGTGGGGCGAAGCTGCTACTCTACACGCAATACGCACGCCTGCCCTCGAGCGAAGCGAAGGGACACAATACGCCCCTGCCGGTTTGCAAAGCAAAACTAAGCAGCGGGGGGAAAGTCATGGACATTTTCCCTGAAAAATGGGGATTTTGATTGCAATAAGGCGGTTTTTGGATACAATACGTAACGAATAGAATTATGAATATCGAATACTTATTACTGAATAACGAAGTAAAAAATGGGGGGATAAAAATCTGTTAGCCCAAGGCATTGCCTTGGGTTGACCATGGCCGTAACGGCCACGGCTAAACATTCTGAAAAAACCATCCACATCCTACTGTTAGGCATCCCTTACGGGACTTCGGGATGAGGCTGCCACCCTCTGGGGGTAAAAAAATAAAAAACAAACCCAATTTGGGCTTGCCCCAAATTGATATAAGCTCTTTGATAACAAGTAAATAGGTGGGATTCGACGATTTTCGGGAGCAAAAAAACAAAGCCAATTCACCGGCCTGCGACCGGAAATTCGAAGCACTAAGCACGAAATCCGAAAGTTGGGATTTGCCTACTTTTCCAGTAGGTTTAGGCAGAATCTATCGGTCATGCCGGCGATGTAATCGCTGACGGTTCGCTGGAGGCCCTGATCGGGGATGAAACGCTGGAAGTATCCGGGCATAAGCTGCGGCTCCTTGCAGAGCTTTTCGAAAAGTTCCTGGAGCCAGTTTTTAATCTTGTCTGTCGTCTGGATAAGAGACGGATGCATGTAAAAGTTATGCATCAGGAAATCTTCCAGCCCGGCCAGCTTCGCCTCGTTTTCGGCCGATATTGAAATCAGGTTTTGGCTCGATGCATAAACATCGCCGACTGATTTGACATTTGCTTCGGCGAGCGTTTTTTTGCTTGTTTCGAGGCAGTCGCTGACTAACATATCAATGATTGCTTTGGCAGTCCTTGTCCATCGAATGATCCAGTCCTTTATGGCTTCGGCATTGATATTGATCCGTGCCAATTGGACAATTTCTAAGGCCTTTAATTGTTCGCTCTTTATCAGGCCGGCACGCAGGCCGTCTTCGAGGTCGTGACAGTTATACGCGATGCGGTCAGCAATATTTGCGATTTGTCCCTCGAGCGAGCATTTCGGTTCGTTGAAGGTTCCATCCTGCGGCTGGTCGTATGTGCTGGTATGTCTGGCTAAGCCGAGCCGGGTTTCGTACATCAGATTCAGACCCACAAAATCCGGGTAGGGATGTTCGAGCAAATCGACGATTCGCAGCGTCTGACTGTTGTGCTCGAAACCGTTATGCTGGCGCATCAAATCGTTTAGGACTTTTTCACCGGCGTGGCCGAAGGGCGGATGTCCCAAATCGTGTGCAAGGCAAATCGCCTCGGTCAGGCTCTCATTGAGCCGCAGTTCCTTGGCGATGGTCCTACCAATCTGGGCCACCTCGATACTGTGAGTCAGGCGTGTGCGGTAATAGTCGTCCGGCCGAAGGCCGGTTTTATTGGAAGCCGACGTTGTCGGTCCGGGCGAGAAGACCTGGGTTTTGCCCTCGAGCCGGCGGAATGCCGAGGAGTGAATGATGCGGTCGCGGTCGCGTTCGAAGTCCGAGCGGTAGGGGTGAGGCTTTTCGGGAAAGGCCCGGCCCCGGCTGATTTTTTCCGTTACTGCGTAATTGCTGAGTTCGTCGGACATATAACTTCGCGCTTTTATAAATCGGGAAGGTTATGTTCTTTGCTTACTTGCTGCAGCAGTTCGAGAAGCTCGCTCAGGCTCTGGCTGATGACTTTGGTGTCACTGCATACGCTCATAAAATTCGTGTCCCCGTCCCAACGAGGTACGATATGCAGATGCAGGTGCCCGGGTAGTCCCGCTCCGCTGCATCGGCCGAGATTCATGCCGACATTGAAGCCGTGAGGTTTGATTGCCAGCGACAGGACCTTTTGCGATTCCCTGACGAGCCTGGCCATCTCAAGCAGCTCCTCGTCCGTTGCCTTGTCGAGGTCGGAAATATGCCGGGCCGGTGCAATCAGTATGTGGCCGTTGTTATAGGGATAGCGATTCAGTATGACGATGCTTTTGTCCGTTCGCCAGAGCACGAGGTTCTCGCCGTCCTGCCCCGGATGATTAAGATTATGGCAGATAAAACATTTGTCTTGATCGGAGATTCGGTCGCTGTTTTTATCGGATTGGGGTTTTTTGTCCAAACCCTGGACATATTTAATTCGCCAGGGTGCCCATAGATTATTTCGTTCCATAATTTTTCTTTCGTGTCTCGATTGCTTTTGTTGGAATTTAATCTTCGAGAAGATTCATTGTCAGATTCTGTATTATAGTGATTTTGGGATTTTCGCCGATGCCCAATGGAATCGATGCCTGCAACAACAACTGGTAGTGTTGTGAATATTGTTCCGTTCGTCCTAAGGTGACATTGAACAATTCTTCGCCGCTGCCCTGTAAATCAAGGAGCTGGTAATTACCGAGGAAACCGAATCTGCCGCTCATTTGAAATCTGCCGGTATAAGGTACGGGCCAGCTTTGCGGCGCCGTTTCTGCGATGCTGTAAGAGCTGCTTATCACGGCGAGCCGGCCAGTTTCGCTTTGGCGAATTTCTTCGAGCCGGTAAGTGACGTCCCTGGCTTTTCGCATTATCATCGGAGTGGGAACGGAAAGTTTCGATTGCCAGCTTTGCCCGGGACGTACGCCTTCGGTAGCGTTCTCTATGCTCGAGACCGAATCCCACAGAAACCACTGCGAGGCGATAAAATCGGCGATCATATCGGGTTCCTTGATTCTGCCCCTGCTGGTATCCGGCCGGAACGCTTTTTCGCCGATTTCTTTGATGAGCTTGTCCAGTTCCGTATAATCTTCGATTTTACCGGTTGGGCCGACTTTGAATCTGTATGTCTTGCCGGCGAACTCTTCCACGGCGTCCTGTTTTGTGCCGTCGCTTCGTCGGACTTTCACCGACTCGCAGGTTGCCTCGATGGTTGAAAGACCGTAGGGTTTTATTTCGACCGGCGTATATACAACGACCATTTCCAGCGACTCCGATGATTTACCTAAAGCAGGCCGTTCCTGTTCGACTGCCGTCTTTGAAGGCTCCCAATCGATGGTTATATCTCTGGCGGAGACAAACTTGTATCGCAGTGTCTGAGTATCGTTGAAATCTACGGTTAAAAATTCTGTTTTACCATGAGATTTCGCCGTCTTTTTCACTCCGTCCGTTGACAAACATCCGGTTAAAATACTTAAAAAAAGGACGGTCATAATTGTCGTTACTGCTCTCAATAATATTCCTTTCGGCCGAGTTTATATTGGGTCTCTTAAATTCTTTTATTGAAATGCTCCGTTATTTAATCGATTTTTTCGATACTGTAAGACTGCGTGGCGGACATTTTTATCGCGTCCGGTCTTTCGTTATTTTTTGAAGCGGGATCGATGATGATCCATTCTGTTGTCAGTTTTTCGTTATATTCTTTCACTTTACCGCTTTCCAAATCCAATTTGAGTTTACCTGAGTAAGTTTCGGTACTGTCGTGCGGGAAGGGGAGTGTTTGTGCCTGGTAAAGCTCCTTTGCATTTTCGACCGAAGGAATAGCGTTCATTCGGACGGCGGCAATCCGGCGATTATCCGTGTCCTGGATGTTTTCAAGAGTGTAAGTTTTGCCGAATGATTTAACACCCATCTGGTCGAATGAAATATCCTTTACGACTTCCCAACTGTCACCGACATTGATTTGTGTTTTATCATCGATCGGCAAAGCGGGAATCGTATGCCGTTCAGTAATTGCGCCGGCCGTGAGCAATTGGGTTGCTGATCGGTTCGGGCTATCACTGATAGCGGCCAGGGCATCATTGGCATCGACAACATTCGCAACCCGGCCGGAGGGCGTGAGCTCTATTATATAACTATGCCCGATGAGCCTGCTTAATGGATCCTGCAGGTCCATATCTGTCGTGCTGTCAAAATCCAAAATGATATTGTCTACTACTTTTGTAAGATATCTGAGCTTTTCGATAGTGATTCTGGCGATGGCATTTCCATTTTTGTTGGTGCTTAGGATATTTTGTTTGAAAGTCATTTCGATTTTATTGCCGCTTTGGCCGCCTTTGAATCCGGCGGGTTTCCGTTCATCCAGACCTTCCCATGCCGCCTGTCTTGTGGTTTCTGTAATTATCTTATATGTTGTCGAATCACCCGGAGTGAATTTCAAAGCCAGTTTTGCAGTAGGACTCTTGACATAAAACTCTGAATCCCAAGACTTCAGCTTTCCGTTGATAAACACGAGCTTGAATCTTTGGCCGCGGTAGACTGCCATACTTTCGCCCGAATCTTGCGGGTGTGTTGATAATGCGGCTGTTAAGAGTGCAGCCTGCTGGACCATATCCCACTGAATATCGTCTTTGCCAAAAGGGCCGATCAACTTCTCCACTTCCGACGCTGTTAGTCCCACATGAAGCTTAGTCCAATTCTGTTCCAACTTCAGATGTTGATCGCGCAGCCTCTCGATTTCTGCCTGTTGTCGGGCCATCTCTTTATGTTTGCGAGTTGTTTCTTGCGACGAGGAACAACCCACTATTTGTACTGCAGCAACGACAATCCCGATAATCTCAGCTAGGATAGCTATTTTTTTCATGGTTTCTTCCCTCACAATCGTCAATAATTAGGAATATACCTTATTTCTATCCCCCTCTATATTGTGGCCGACTGCAAAGCCTGATGCCTGCGTTGTCAGCTAAAAACGTTCTCAACCTGGCGACAACCACGCCTATGAGCCTTTTTGACCTGCCGCCTTGGCCTCGAACTTTTCGCTCAGCCTCATAACAAGACGGTTATTCGGATAAGCTCTAAGTATCTGATTTTGTGTAAATTCAAGAGCCGATTATACATTCGCTCTATTCAAAGACAACGATTTTTCTTTAATTGTCTCTGGTTAATGGCTACAATGCGGCTTTTAGCTCGTCATGGAATTATTTTTGGAGAAACCTGACAATGAAAAGTGATATGGTCAAAAAAGGTTTTCAGCGTTCCCCGCACCGGGGCTTAATGCGTGCATGCGGCCTGGGCGATGCCGATATGGAAAAGCCGTTTATCGGCGTAGCCAACAGCTTTTGTGAGATTGTGCCGGGCCACGTTCATCTCGATAAGGTTGCCAGGGTGGTCAAGCAGGCCGTCCGCGAGGCGGGAGGAGTTCCTTTCGAGTTCAATACCATAGCGATCTGCGACGGCATTGCGATGGGCCATACGGGAATGAAATATTCCTTAGCTTCCCGCGAAATTGTCGCCGATTCGGTCGAGTCGATGGTACGGGCGCACTGTTTCGACGGTCTGATTTGCATTCCCAACTGTGATAAGATTGTACCGGGGATGTTAATGGCCTCGGTCAGACTGAATGTCCCGACGATCTTTGTCTCCGGTGGGCCTATGGCGGCTGGTAAAACTAAAGATGGAAGAACCGTTGATTTAATCAGTATATTCGAAGGTGTCGCCGAATTCAATGCCGGTAAAATCGACGAGGCTCAGTTGACTGAGCTTGAATGCACCGGCTGTCCTACGTGCGGCAGTTGTTCGGGGATGTTTACCGCCAATTCGATGAACTGCCTCTGTGAAGCCATTGGAATGGCGCTGCCCGGCAACGGGACAATCCTCGCCGTTGATCCGAAACGACAGGAGCTTTACAAATCCGCCGGTAAGCAGATTATGAGCCTGATTGAAAAGGATATTAAGCCGCTCGATATCATCAGCGAAAAGTCACTGGATAACGCCCTTGTACTGGATATGGCGATGGGCGGCTCGACAAATACAGTCCTGCACGGTTTGGCGGTGGCGAATGAGGCCGGTGTTAAATATGACCTCGACAGAATAAATGCAATTTCTGCCAAGTGCCCGAATATCTGCAAAGTCTCGCCTTCGAGCAAATTTCATGTCGAAGATGTTGACGCCGCCGGCGGTGTCAGCGCAATCCTTAGCGAAATAAGTAAAATACCGAATTTGCTCAATACCGATTGTATTACGGTAACCGGCAAAACAATCGGGGAAAATATCGCCGATGCTCGGATAAAAAGTACTGAGGTGATTCATACGCTCGATAATGTGTATTCGAAAACGGGCGGTCTGGCGATTTTGCGAGGTAATCTTGCTCCCCAGGGCGGTGTTATAAAAACCGCCGGTGTCGCACAAAACATGCTGACGCACACCGGCCCGGCAGTAATCTTCGAGTCTCAGGAGGATGCTAGCGAAGGTATCCTGGCTGGCAGGGCCAAATCTGGTGATGTTGTTGTGGTACGTCATGAAGGTCCCAAAGGCGGGCCGGGAATGCAGGAGATGCTTAGCCCGACCAGCTATATTGCCGGTGCCGGTCTTATGGATTCGGTAGCTCTTATTACCGATGGCCGTTTTAGCGGCGGATCTAAGGGTTGCAGTATCGGCCACATCAGCCCTGAAGCAGCAGTCGGCGGGCCAATTGGATTACTCAAAGACGGTGACATCATCGAGATTGATATTCCCAACAACCAGCTCAACGTCAAATTGTCCGACAGGGAATTGGCCGAACGAAAAAAGGCATGGAAAGCGCCCGAGCCGCGAATCACTAAGGGCTGCCTGGCGAAATATGCCTCTATGGCAACCAGTGCCGACACCGGGGCAATCCTGAAATGGTAAACTGGACATTGTTAAAACGCAGAGATTGTTGAATAATTATGTCACACAAGACAATAATCACACTCAAGCGTTTGTTATCAAGTGACAGTTTTAGGATATATTTTTGGCCGGTTGTGGCTGTTTGGTTGTTTATGACAGTTCTATTGTTTTTGTTCTTGCCTTTGGAACCTGACAGTTCTAGGGAGCACATCTTTGTGTGCATTGGTGGTTTTACATGTTTGACGTTCCTCTGGTTCCTTGTTTTTCGGTACCACAGAGTTAAGTGTAAATCTGTTGGTAAAAGAGCTATAGCATTACTAACAGTTCTTTCAATAATAGTTTTATTGGGTTTATTGCTTACCTTATTTTTTGACTTTTTAATATATAATAGTTTTTCATTGCGATAGAGATGAATAAGAAAAATCCCTGGTATATTGCCGGATTGCATTTTGAATGTGTCGAATGTGGCGGTTGCTGCTCCGGGCCCGGCGAGGGCTATATCTGGGTTGCCCGGCCGGAGATAGAGTTGATTGCCGATTTTCTGAAAATTTCCATAGGCCGGTTGCGGAAGCAATATTTAAAGCGCGTCGGTCTGCGCACAACAATCATCGAGCAGAACGACACGAAAGACTGCATATTCCTGCAGGAAGTTGAAGGGCGGAAAAAATGTATGATTTACCCGGTAAGGCCGGGCCAGTGCCGCACCTGGCCGTTCTGGTCCGACAATTTAGCAAGCCCGAATGCATGGAATAAGACAGCCCAAAAATGTCCCGGCATAAATCGGGGAAAGTTTTACAGCTACGAACAGATACAAGAAATCAAAAGGAACAAAAAATGGTGGCTGGATGCAAAGAGAGTAAAAGAATCCACCGTACGGAACTGCGAAAAGTAGCTGAAATCTACGACTGGATTGAACGGCAGCTTGGTTCCGCTGGTGACTTGAGTGGACAATGTGATGCCTGTGGTCGGTGTTGTGATTTCGATGCCTATGACCACCGTTTATATGTCACCGGACCGGAGTTAATGTATCTGGCTGCAGGACTTGATGTTGAAAAACTCCGGACAATGCCGTCAGGCCGGTGTCCCTACAATATAGACGGCAGGTGCAGCGTTTACGAGTATCGTTTTGCCGGTTGCAGGATTTTTTGTTGTAAGGGGGATGCTGATTTTCAGAGCAGCTTAACAGAAGCGGTTTTAGAAAAGCTCAAATCGTTATGCGCCGAACTTGAAATTCCCTATCTCTATACCGACTTGGCTTCTGCTTTGAATAATCCGGCAGCCGTCTAATATTTATCGACAGGCAGGGGGATATTGTCTCTCGGATAGTGTAAAATGATGTATTGCTCAGGGCCGGAGAGTGTGCCTTTTTCCTTGTAGTAGCCGTAAAGCTTGGCGAGTTTTTGCTCGTCCATTGATTCCAGGTATTTTTGCCATGCGCCTAATTCGGCCCCCCATTGGATTTCTATATTGTCATTCGTATAAAGGATGATATGCGGGCGGCTGCTGTTTTTTCTGCCCTGGTAATTACTGACGTCGATAGTAGCGATTTCACGAAGCAAAGGTTTGGCCGGGGTGACGTCCCTGTCCATTTTACTGAGTCGTTCCAATAACTTTATAGCTGCGGTAAGGTCATCGCGACGCCAGACTTGCCCGAATTTGGGCATTACTACGACGGGAGTCAGTCCCCTGATTTCCACAATCAGAAGATGCGGCATAGGGACATAATCCAGTACGACCTGTTCGGCGTCCACGTAAAAATTATTCAAGCCGGATTTGACAAGAGCGATGGGCTTCCTGAACGTGGCGTGGACTTCAATTGATTTTTCTGTGGTTAGTACTCTGACGTTGTTTAACCATGGGGCGGAAGAGAGGTTTTTCTGCACCAGAGCCGCGGCGTTTTCATCAAGATTAAAAGTTCTGCCACCCGCGCCGGCAAGGATTTTTGCCTTTAACTGCTCGCCGACCCATTCGGGCGCACCGACCAGTACGACCGGACCGCTCTGAACGCCGCGGCTGGACCGGACGTACTTCTCTGCGTAAATCAGAAGCAATCCTATCGCCAGTACGGCACATGCAATGGACGATATTTTCAGGAATCTTATAAAGCTCGGACCGAGCCGACTTGTTTTTTTCTTCTTCTTGGCTCTCAGGGCACCGGGTTTGAATGATATTCGTCTCTTCTTGTTTTTTTTGCTTTTTCTTATGGCCACGGTTATCTCTGTTCACGCATGATGTTCCACAAGCGATGAATATGCTGTCTCTACGATTTTTTTGCACAATTCACTCATTGACAATCCCGCCTTGGCCGCAGCTTTCGGCAGGAGCGAATGCGTTGTAAAACCCGGAATAGTATTAATTTCTAAGGCGTAAGGGATATTATCCGCACCCAGGATAAAATCGACTCTTGCGAAGTGGCGGCAGCCGATGGCATCGAAACAATCAAGTGCCGCATGGTTAATGTGTGCTGCAACGGACGGCTCGGTGATTGTATCGAAGAGGAACTCGGTTTGCTCATCTATGTATTTTGCATTGTAGTTATAAAAGCTGCTTTTAGTCCGGATTTCTATGATGGGCAGAGTTCTTCCGCACAGGATACTCACCGTGACTTCCCGGCCCGGCACAAATTCTTCTATCATACAATCGCCGAACTGATTCAGTGTTTCACGGGCGGTTTTGATTGCCTCCCGGGCAGATGAAACGATACTCACGCCGACGCTGCTTCCCTGTCTTATGGGTTTTATGACGTATTTGTCGGCTAAGTCTCGCAAACTTTCTTCAAGCTGTTCGATTTCAACCTGATTATCGAACTCAAGAGCCGCCGGTACTGTCACTCCAGCCTCGGCGAAAAGTCTCTTGCCGGTCATCTTTTCAAATGCGGATAGACTTGCCGCCGAGCCGCTGCCGGCGAAGAGAAGCGATTTATCCTCGAGGATTTGCTGTAACTGCCCGTCCTCGCCGAACTGCCCGTGCAGGGCGGGGAAAAATACGTCGATACTATCATCTTCCAGGATGTCAAGTCTATCCGGCCGGATGTCGAATGACACAATATTAAAGCCGGCCTGTTTTAACGCTTCGGCGACATAATTACCGCTTTGAAGGCTGATTTGGCGCTCGGCTCCGATGCCGCCTGTCAGGACGGCAACTTTTAGTTTCCTGTTTAGTGTGTCCAATTTGGATATCGCTCAATTAATTAATTCCAGATATCGATTTCAAGTTCCAGATCGATATCAAATTGTTCTTTGACCCTCTGTTTTATCGTATCTATCAGTCTCATGACATCGCGGCTTCTGCAGCCTTTGTCCGCGATAATAAAATTCGCATGTTTTTCGCTGACGATAGCGCCACCGATTTGCAGGCCTTTGAGTCCGGCTCTGTCGATTAACGCACCGGCGGAAACACCTTTGGGATTTTTGAAGATGCAACCGGAATTTTTCGTGTTAAGCGGCTGGTTATTCTTTTTATAAATCCAGATTTCCTGAACAGTTCGCATAATCTGTTCCGGGTCACCTGTGCTTAGTTCCAATCTGGCGTTGAGAATAAATTTCGCGGTGATGTTCGTCCGGCGATAATCGAATACCAGTTCCGGCTTGCTCTTTTCGAAGATACTGCCTTCGCTGTCCATCAGGGTAACGGATTCGACCGCTGCTCCGAAATCACCGAAGTTGCCTCCGGCGTTCATTTTTACGGCCCCGCCAATCGAGCCGGGTATGCCTGTCAGAGCTTCTATGCCGGAAAGCCCTTTCTGAACACATTCCAGAACCAGCTTGCTGAGTTCAGCTCCCGCCCAGGCGGTAACTTCCCGGTCGTTAAATTCTATCTGTGTGAATTGTTCTGTTCCGAGCTTTATAACCGCCGCCCGCAGGCCTTCGTCGCTAATCAGAAGATTTGTGCCGAATCCGATTACATAAATCCCGACCCTGTTTTCATTACACCGTTGAACAACTTCTTTGAGCTGTTTTGTCGTTTTCGGCCTGATAAAATAATCGACAGGCCCGCCGAGGCCGTACCATGTCTGCTTGGCTAATGGGTAATCGGTCTCAACTATTTCTTCTAATCCCTTGAATATATTCATCTGCTACTTTCCAAATATCACCTGCGCCCATTGTGACCACGACGTCCCCGGAGCTGACGTTATTCTTGAGATAATCACAAATGGCACCAAAATCATCGATAAAAATTGCCTGTGTTCCATTCGCCTGCATTCGCTCGACCAGTATCCGGGCGTTGATTTGTTGCCTGGCCGAAATCGAATCCCGGACAAAATAAATTTCCGGCACAATTGTTACATCGGCAAGCTTAAAGCTTTCAGTAAAATCATCAAGTAAAAATCTTGTTCTGCTGTATTGATGCGGCTGGAAAACACACCAGAGCCGCTTTGGTTGATACTTTTGTCTGATCGCCGCCAAAGATGCCCTGATTTCCGTGGGATGGTGGGCATAATCGTCCAGGACGGTAATGTTCCCGAATCGGCCTTTCAGCATCAACCGCCGGTCCATTCCCGTAAAACTGCCTAAAAGATTGAGAACTCGTTCAGGTTCCAGACCAAGATTGACCGCCATAGCGACCACAGCCAGGGCGTTGAGAATATTATGTCTGCCCGGCAGATAAATGCTTGTCCTGCCCATACGTCGGTTGTTGTGAAAGACATCGAAGGCAAAAAAACCGTCTTCAAATGAAATATTACCGGCGTAAAAATTACAGCTTTCATCCAGCCCGAAAGTCTCACAGCTTACGTTGCCTTTTACACGGCGGACAATTTTAGCCACATTTGCATCCTTCCCGTTGGCGATTGCAATACCGCCGGATTTCGTACCCTCGGCGAATTTCCTGAACGCCTCAACTATTTCTTCTTCATCTTTGTAGTAATCCAGATGGTCCTGCTCTATATTTAGAATACAGGATATTTTGGGCTTGAGATTCAAAAAGCTCCTGTCGTATTCGCAGGCCTCGGCGACGAAATAAATACTGTCCGCGACGCCGGAAGAGCATCCCAACTGGCTTATTTCTGCCCCGATGATAAAATTCACATCGATCCCGGTTTGTTTTAACAGGTAGGCAAGCCAGCCGCTTGTCGTACTTTTACCGTGTGTGCCGGCAACGGCAATACCTTCGTAGAAGCTCATTAATTCGCCCAGCATCTCGGCATACTTATAGATGATGCAGCCTCTTTGTCGGGCGATTTGAAGCTCGGGATTGTCTTCTCTAATCGCCGCCGAAATAACGACCGCATCTGTTTCGGGATCGAGATTTTCGATATTGTGGCCGATCTTTATATCGGCTCCGAGCCGGCAAAGCCCCTCTGTTATATTCGTTGTTCTCTGGTCCGAGCCTGTTACAATTGCGTTGTTTTTCATCAGCAGCGCCGCCAGACCGCTCATCCCAATACCACCGGCACCGATTAGATGGAATTTCTTACCGGCAACCATAATTTTATTTTTGACGGCTGTCGCCCGAACTCCATTGAAGATACTGATACGTTTTTTTTTACCGTGCAGAACTGTGCTTGAACCGGATTTTTCCCGGGAATCAAGGTCGTAGGTTCGTGACTGGCTCATAGCATCCTTTCTGTGCCCCGTACTCCTTTATAAAATAAAATATTAATCTATCATACATATCGAAATAAGAAAAGAAAAATACTTCTGTTATTTATTATGTTTTCTGTGGTGTATGTAAGATTCTGATATTCATAAATATATCTGTATATAATGATTCAATACTTTAATGTTCGATATGCGCCCGGGTGTTTATAATATGAGGGCCTATACCGAATTGATCGGTATAGGCCCTAAAAAAGCAATGCTTCGACATCGAAACAACAGATGTCTATATAATCGGTTTATTCTATCGGTGGTAGATTCAGCCTGATATCATCGATGAATATTGTACCTTCACCGCCGGGCTGTGTACTGCCACTGTTACCAAATCCAATGCCGAAGGAGTTTACACTGGAAAGGTTCGCGCCATTATCTACGAAACTTTGCAGAGGAATAACCCACTCTGTCCAATCTCTCACAACAACTGCATTCGGATCGTCATTATATACTTTTGTATTATTAATCGACACATACATTGGCTCAACTTCGTTGCTTATTATACCAATATCCTGGTGAGCCCACGGCTGTGTGGAAAGCGCAGCGTTATCAGGGAAGCTTACGTTGGAGAATTGAGCCTCACATGCTATTGCAGCATCGTGGCTGGTTGCCGCTAGACCGACGTAATAAGGTGCCTGCATCGATATCGTTCTCAGGCTGAACTGGTCCCAATTAACACCGTCCGGTGAACGGTATGCCCTGAGAAGACCGCCCGAAGAACGCTGTAATTTCAACCAGTAAGGCGGCATGGCGTTCGGATCCATATCTGCGTCTCCTCGTGCTGTGACACCGTTCGTAGAGGTTCGATTCTGGAACCGCAGTCCCTTTTCCGGGTCGGGTGTGAGCAGCAGGGTCGTATTTATTGCACCGGGTTCGAGTGAGTTACGAATCATAATACCGGCTTTTGTGTCTTTATTGGAATTGACCGGGTCCAGAGATTCGACCTTGGCGACAATCGTAACGGTTTGACTCGTGGCAACTTCCTTATAGGCAAAGTGGAACTCATCGGCTATATCCCAGATATCTGTCCCGGCGGCGACCATGGTATAGGTGTCGTCCGGCTCTTCCACAAATCTGCCGACTTTTTCAGCATAGCCTTTGTGCCACAGCGATAAGGATTCGATATCATTTGCAGTCCAATTCTGCGGATTGTCAAACTGCCGTTCTGTTTCAGAGTAATACAGGGTTCCGGTCTTTTGAAGAGTGGTTCCCTCGTTCACGATCCCATCATTGTCGTAATACAGGGGCATGGATTGAGAGCCGCTATGAACAACGGTTTCCTCAACATAAGGAGGATCGAAGTACCCAACAGTCATGCCGGTATTATTCACAGCATAGTCTGACCAGATTAAATATAATACGTTATTAACGTCGTATGCTTCAAAATCGTCAACTGTTATGAAGTTTTGTACTGTGAAGCTCCAGACGTCGCCTTTATAAACTGTTGTATCCGGAGGAGCATTTACTTCATCAATTCGCCAGTAATATGTTTGGCCATACTCAAGAGTATCGAGCTCGAAGCTTGTATCACTCTGGTTTTCACTTTTAAGTATGTCTCGCGGGTCGGTCGGGCTGGCTTCATTGACATCGTTGAAATCCATTCCGAAATAAACATTGTGCGTATCGGCGAAAATTCCCTTTCTCCAGCTCAGGTCCGCATCTCTTAACACTTCTTGCTGTCCATTGGCCGGATTCGGGCTGTAAGCCTCGGGTTGGATTCTGATACCGAGTGCAAGGTTAATTGCCGCTTCGAGGAGATAAAAGGCGTTCTCATTCCATAGAAGATACGTTTGCTCATCGAGGCCGAAACAAACTCTGATATCGGCGGCTATTCGGGGGCTTCCATCTAACGGAGGTGCGGCTAATTGAGCTCCTTTTTCATAGGCGTACAAGCAAGCGTAAGTGCGGCCGTCACTTAATGTAGCTTGTGCAACTACAGTGGCTGCACTGCCTGGGATGCCGGTAGAGATGCGAGCATCGCCACGTTCACCGGTTATATCGGTCAGAACCGTTACAGTTCCGGTCAAGCCCCCGGCTAAAGGATGTCCTGGTGCAATTATCTCTATGTCTGTAGTGGCAACAGCAATACTATCGTCGGTTCCGGAGGTAGGTGTGCACAGGCCCATCTCGTACCAGGCCCAGCACTCGGTGATGACCATGGGTGTTTCAATCTCCGTGATTTCGTTATTGATGGCCTTAGAGTCTACTGATTCAGATATAAAAACTACATCCGCTGCCTCCGCGGCAGCCTCGGTATCCGCCTCATTTTCACTGTCGTCAAAATAGGTGACCGTGTGTCCAAGGCTTTCTAAATAGGCTTTAAGCGCATCATCTCCCTGTTGCATCAATTCATTCGTCTCGTCCATTCTTGCGATAAATAAAATATTGGCACCTCTGGCTCCGCTAACAGAAAAAGAAAGGACTAACAATAAACATAACAAGAATCTTACAAAATTCTGCTTTAACATAATTCTTTCCTCCAAAATAAGGGATTTCCTTCTTCCCCCAGATTAAAAATTCGTTATAATTACTATTGGAATAAAACTTAGCAAAGTCCTACACACATATTACTCCTAAGAAAGACGCCGAATTAATTAATCTTGCTCTGCCTGGAAGTTAAAAATGTGGATTTTCTCGACAGAAACCAAAACTCGCTCACCTTTTGTATGTAAATAATTATCGGTGATACGGCTGTTAACCATCTTGACCGTAATCTATTCAGTCTTTATAAAAGAATTTATCTTTACGACTTGGCATCACCTCCATTGTATGAAAACCAGCTACTATCGGTTAATTCTGAAAAAAAAGATACCGACACAGTTGTGTACTCCTCTCGTTATTTTACCAATTTTATGTGAGGCCGTATTTCGGAGATCCTTGTCTTTATGCCTCGCCCTATATTGATCGTAGAGATTTTCATGTAAAACCCAAGGGATTCCACCTACCAGGAAATCGAAACCACAGACCTCACAGCTATTTTATAGCACATTTCCAGCCGATATTTCAAGAAAAATATTTTTCAGCGAATATCTCGATTGCGATAGGACCGGACTTTTTATGCGGATATGATATTCGTGTATTGAATCTGATTGACTGTTTCTTGTTTTGGTGCTACTTTATGCCGTTTATAATATTAAAGGGCTAAAATATGGAACTTTCCTGGACTATGAAGTTACGAATCGCTGCCGTGGCTGTCGTAGGGGTGATTTTCATTGGTGTTTTGGCCTGGCCGTGGGACGCTCCACCTGACCCGTTTGGAGCCTTGCTTGTCAAAACTATTGGTATGAGTGGTGCAGTGACTTTGCTGATAATGGCGTTTCTCGCCGGTTTGATAGCCTACTTTGTAGCCTGGCCTTACGGACGTCAAATCGGTATTTTAGCGGTTCCTTTCGGATTGGCAATTTGGGCCGTCCGTGCAGGCAGTGTGGCTGCTTTGGTGCAGCTTAATCCGACCTTTGAGCAGCGTCAGATGCTTTTTGAAACACTGCGATGGGAACCTTTTTTCTGGCTTTTGGTTGTTGGTGTTGGTTTTGGTGGAGTTACATTAGGGCAGAAAATCCGTCAGGGCTACAAGTTCGAGGAAACACAAGAAAAAGATAAGTTGAGTTCATATATATACTTAAATACAGTTATCGCTCTTGTGGGGTCGGTGCTGTTAGCGCGATTCTGTTTAAAGATTTTTGCTCAGGATGTAATTTTGTCCGATAACATATTTAGTTCGGCCGCAGCCCAACCGGCCGTAGGACAGATTGTTTTTGCAGTGTTAGTATCATTTGGCTTGTCAGCTTTCATTGTCAAAAAATATCTCAATGTCGGCTATATATTGCCTATTATAAGCAGTTCGTTAGTAACTGCATATTCAACAATGAGTTACGTTAAGCCTAATATTTTGGGTCATTATGTTGAAAGCTGGCCGGCGGTCTTTTTCCCCGATGTTGTGATTTCCCTGTTGCCCATTCAGATTGTGGCCTTTGGCACAATTGGCTCAATAGCGGGTTATTGGATGGCTGTCCGTTATTTATACTGGCGTAAACATGAAATGTCGTAGCCGAAATAGTGTGCTTCATAAAATATGGAATAACTTTTTTCATGCCTTTTTTAATTGTAACTTTCGATATTTTAAGCGCTTATAGTTATAAAGTCTTATAATCAAATCTTATTGGCCGAACAAAAATAAAAATCGTTGTTTTCGACCTCGGAATTAGCCGAAATATAGTTTGTACAAATTTTGGCAGGATGCCATTTTAAAAGGTGCAGTTTTGAAAAAGGGAATATTTCATATAAAGGACGAACAGTAAGCCGGGGTTTTTCGTAATATTCAATAAAGTAAAACCAGCCGGCAAAAGGAGTTAGCGATGTTGGTTCTAAGCAGACAAAGAGATGAATCAATAATGATCGGCGATGATGTTGAAATTATCATTGTTGATGTAAGAGGTGATAAAGTACGTCTGGGTATCACGGCACCTAAAAATATACCGGTTCATCGAAGAGAAATTTACGACGCAATCCAGCGTGAAAAAGGCCAGAATAAGGAATCTAAAGAACCTCGGGATAAGAAATCCAAATCTGAGCCTGAAAAAAACCCCGAAAAATCGGAGTAAATAAAGCGTAAGCCATACAAGAAGTTTTCGCTGATTTAGCCATTAGCGCTTATCTGCACTCATTTCTGTTTTTCCCGTTTTTTTCATCAAATTTTTCAATAATCTTCTGGTTTGAAGAACTGAAGATTGAAGGGGATAGCACGATCTACGATTGGTAATAACTTGACAATAACCAGATAAAAGGGTAACAATATCCACAATCGGCCGGAAGAAAACACACTTGCTGCAGAGAATTCTTGCCGGCAGTATTTTAATCGATACGCTCGTACAACTTCTATAAAATCGATAAATACCGATATTAATATCTCTACGGATTTAGGATTGAATCGTCGAAGGATTCGAATATGGCTGTCCTGAAAAAACAACTTGGTTTGGCCGACGTTTTTTCAATAGCTGCCGGGGCAATGATAAGTTCGGGACTTTTCATATTACCTGCGATTGCATATTCAAAAGCCGGCCCTGCGGTTATATTGTCATATCTTATCGCCTCACTTCTGATACTGCCCAGTGTGTTGAGCAAAGCTGAATTATGCACGGCCATGCCTCGTGCGGGTGGAACATATTTTTTTATTGAGAGAAGTTTTGGTTCGCTATTTGGTTTGTTCAGCGGTTTTGCCGGATGGTTTTCCTTGGCTTTGAAAAGTGCCTTCGCGATTGTCGGCATGGCGGTTATTTTCGAAGTCGTATTACAAATGGCCCTTTCAACTCTACTGAGCGAGTGGCACCTCAAAGCAATAAGCGTGTTTTGCTGCGTGTGCTTTGTAATCCTGAATATTGTCAGTGTCAAACACACAAGCAGAGTTCAGATTTTCCTGGTGATTATACTTCTGATTATCCTGTGCCTTTTCATTCTTGTCGGTTCCGGCTCTGCGAAAGCTTTTCGATATTCCGGTTTTATGGAAAAGGGCTGGCTTAAAGTGCTCTCGACCACAGGTCTTGTTTTTGTTAGTTACGGCGGCCTGACAAAAGTCGCCAGCATAGGTGAAGAAATCAAGAATCCCGGCAGGAATCTACCGTTAGGGATGATACTTGCCTGGTTTGTTGTGAGTTTGCTGTATATTGCTGTAGTGGTCATTACAATTGGCGTTGTCGATGGACAGGAATTGGTTGACAGTTATACACCCATATCTCTTGCTGCAAGCAAGTTTTTCGGTATGCCGGGATTTGTGTTGCTGGCCCTGGCTGCTGTTGCGGCGTTTGTTACAACAGCCAACGGTGGAATACTCGCAGCCTCACGGTCTCCGATGGCGATGAGCCGGGACAGGCTGCTGCCGCCGGTTTTAGCTCAGGTCAATTCCAGATTTGAGACCCCCCATGTGAGTATTCTGCTCACCGGTGGATTTATGATCGCGGCTATCGTATTCCTTGACATCGAATCGCTGGTTAAAACCGCCTCGACGTTAATGATAATACTTTTTACTCTCGTAAATGCCAGCGTAATTATCATGCGGGAAAGCCGGATACAGAGCTACCGTCCAAAGTTCCGCCAGCCCTTGTATCCGTATATAAATATCTTTGCCATTTTCGTTTATGGTTTTCTAATTATAGATATGGGCAAAGTGCCGCTGATTATTACTTCGGCCTTTTTTGTTTTGAGTGTTCTTTGGTATTTCCTTTACGTCTCCAAACACGTCAGTCGAGCCTCGGCGGTAATGCATATTGTCGAACGTGTCACCGCCAAGGACCTCAAGACAGTGACTCTTGAGAATGAGCTTCGGGATATTTTGCTCCAGCGAGACGATATAATCGAGGATAGATTCGACCAGCTCATCAAAGGATGTGAAATCCTCGACGTTGAAGGCAGAAAAACGGCAGATGAAGTTTTCCGAACAGTTTCCGAGACTCTGGCAAAGAGGCTGGATGTTAATGAATATGTCCTTTTCGAAAAATTTCTTCATCGTGAGGCCGAGGGCGGCACAGTTGTCCAGCCCGGCTTTGCAATTCCGCATATTGTAGTCGAAGGTGACAGAAAGTTCAATGTATTGCTCGTTCGGGCTCGCGACGGGATTGATTTTTCGGGTGCTGCGGATCCGGTCCGCATCATGTTTGTTTTGGCAGGTAGTAAGGATGAAAGAAACTATCACCTGCGGGCGCTAATGGCAATAGCTCAAATAGCTCAGGAAAAGCAATTCGAAGATCGCTGGCTGGCGGCAAGAGACACTGAAGCTATACGAAATTTAATTTTGCTGTCAACACGAAAACGAGATACTAATGTTTAGTGAAGGCATGGTCAAAGATTCTCAGGATGAAAGTTGCCAGTTTTAATGTCAATTCCCTGCGTGCCCGGCTGCCGATAGTGCTCCGATGGCTCGATGAGCATCGACCGGATATATTATGCGTCCAGGAAACCAAGGTTCAGGACGCCGATTTTCCTGTCGGGGCGTTTGATGACATCGGGTATGAATTCGTATTCAAAGGCCAGAAAAGTTACAACGGCGTGGCGATTTTCAGCAAAGATAAAATCGAAAACGCCCAGTACGGTTTCGACGAAGAGCCGAAAGATGAGCCTCGTTTGATAAAAGCCCTAATCAACGGCATAACAATCGTCAATACTTATGTCCCTCAGGGATATTTGCCTGACACTCAAAAATTCGATTATAAATTGAGCTGGTTCGAACGGCTGCATGATTTTTTCGAGCGAAATTTCAAACCGACCGAGTTGATAATATGGGTGGGGGACTTGAACGTCGCCCCCGAGCCGATGGACGTCTATGACCCCGTGACTTTGTCGGGACATGTCTGTTTTCATCCTGATGTTCATAAAGCTTTGAAGAAAGTAATGAAATGGGGATTTGTGGATGTTTTCAGAATGCACTGCAAGGAGCCGGGCCAATACACATTCTGGGATTATCGAATGAGAAACGCCTTCAAAACCAATCGCGGCTGGCGCCTGGACCATATTATGGCAACGAAACCTCTGGCGGGAAAAAGCATTGCCTGTTATGTTGATAAAAATCCCCGTCTGGCAGAGCGTCCGAGCGACCATACCCCTGTTGTCGCCGAGTTCGGGAAAGCATAATAACAGGACGCTGTATTCTCGAATCGATAGTTCTCTTTGGTATCCGGTTTGTTAGGTGGTTCTTACATACTTATTGAGCACTATCTTCCCGGCCGGGTGAGCCGCCTGTGTTTGTGCCGGCACACCAGGAATCTTTATCGTCCCAATCGGCAGGATCGGCATTGAACGGATCGATTATGACAAGAGAATAACCCTGTCCGTCGGTACCGTCGTACCAGCCGTCTTTATAGCTAAAATCCAGAATGGTCTGTCCGATAGCGTCCTCTAACCGGATTCTTTCGCCGTCATTGGCCAATTTGCCAGAGTATTGTCCGGCTATGTTTATCTGCGTACCGTATCGAGCTTCGAAGGCAGCTTTGTCCTGAACGACTACGACATATTCTCCGGGGGTAAGCTCGACGCTCGGGAAGGTGAAATCTATGCCGTTTGTGAATTTTACAAGGTTCAGGTTGATTGTCTCAGTTCCGATATTTATCAATTCGATGAACTCTTCGTTCGGATCGTTCGGCTCGGTCTGGCTTTGTGGATGATACATAATCTCGGTGATACGCAGGTTTTCCGCCACAGGCCCTACGGCGTAAATCGCCTCATTCAACGCGCTCCAGGTGCTGCCGCTCAATACCCTTGCCTTTATGTGAGCACTCTCGGTTAACGTAATCGGCGAGGTGTATTGCCGGACACCGGTCGGGACATCTACTTCCGAATCCTGGGAGGAATCTTCTTTAACAGCAACCAGTTCGAATGAGATAAGAAAGTCTGAGCTTGTCAGAGACTGGTTCATGCCGTGAATAGCTAAAATATTCTCGCCTGAATGCAGAGTGTCGATATATGAAGATATGTCGATATACTCGAAGTTTTCAGCCTCGGCGTCAGTATGGTTCTCGGCAGTAGAATTCCATTCCGGCGTACCTGTAAAATTGCGTCTGGCTGCTTCAACTCCGTTGAGATAAGCTACAAAACCGTCATCGTAACGGATTCTTAGTGTCAGGGAGATAAATTCGTTTTCGCTCATATCAAAGGTAAATGGTGTACGGATATAACATGCTGTGTTTCTCCCATACATCTGGTCTATGATGTTAAGGTTGATTAAATTTTCGTAACGACTTTCGTTGTCATAGCCGACTCCTCCTGTGCCGGATATCCAGGCCCCGTCATTGAAAGTCCCGCCGCCTCTCCAGCTATTGCTAACCGTTCCTGTTGGAACAAGGACACGCTTTGATGCATTTTCGGGCACTAACATATTTTGATTACTCGGTTCGGTCGCGCTCGGTACTCTGGGATCGGTTCCATCAAGCGAATAATATATTGTTCCCGTTGCATTTGTCATCGAGAACGAACTGTTTGTAGCCGCTTGGCCGCCATTCTGATATGAGCCGTTGATGTAAAAGACAGGTGCTTCGACGTTCGGATACATTCCGCTGGGTCGAAATATGTTATTAAGTGCGTAAGCTGTTCTGTCGGGTAAATAGTCGTTGATAACAAAATTGTTCTCAGGAATCCAGAACTCATTTTTCGTATATAAGTAGTATGGACCTGACCGATATTGATGAATCTCTTTTCGGTAATCACCCCATCTGGCGGACTCGGCAATCACCGCAAGCTGGACTTCGTCGGATAGTTTATTCCAGCGTGCGAGGTTCTTTTCTGTAGTCAGTGCTCCGTTATTAAAAAGATGTTTATGGATGCGATCACCGACACGCACGCGAAATTCCTCAATATCGTCAAGATAGCTGAATAAAGTTGTTGGATCCGCTTCACCTATATACGTCTGGTAGAGACTTTCAAATATATGCTCTGCGTCCCAGCTATAGAACCGCCAGGGCCTGAGCTGTGGGCCGCCACCGGCCGCACGCCAGTTTGTGCTGCGTTTAATGTCGGAGTTACCTTCGAAGTAGTTAAGGATTGTCCAGTCGATAAAGTTATCGACATCGAGTACCCGGCATATTTCATCCCAGTTCCTACCGGCAACAACGCTTTTTAAGTGGTGCCATGCGTCAATAGTGCCATCAGAAAGCGAGCCTGTATTTAGAGGATCTGAAATTACATAATCAGGGTCGCCGTTTACGGCGTCAATCTCATCGGCGCTGCCGCCGTTATAGGCTGCGTAGTGGTCGGCGTCCGGGCGCTCATGCAGATTGTAGATGCCCCAATACATACCGTTCAGGTACAGATGGACGGTAAAACCCTGGAGTGCATCCTGATGACCCATATCAGTCATTGCATCTCTGGCCCACTGGTCGTGGGTGTATTGAGCGCGTTCTCGTTGATCGGGAGCCCAGTGAGTCCACGCGTTATTAAAGAAGCCGCGAAGCTGGAGCGAATCGAAGGATTTCACGGGCCAGTCGTTGCCAAACAGCGGATAATCAAGACTGGTCGGCCCGTAAATGTCCCTGAACCGAAGACTGAATGAGTGCTTGGGGCATTTCTCAGGTTTTCGCGAGTGTCCTCCCTGAAGTCTCAGACCGCAGTTGACCTGGAATTCCATAGAATCATCATAGCAGAATAATTCAGCCGAAGTCGGTCGTTCCCATAGCAGTTTATTTTCCTCTGTCCCTTCCTCTTCCGGGTTCATGTAAATACCCACCGAAGGATCGAACAGGAACTCTTTATCCGTCACGATAGAGAGTGTGGGAATCGACAGCAGTGCATCGGCCATCTGACTATTGTAATCAGGATCGTTGTATATGTTCGGATCCATTTCGTAATCAGCTTTGGCTGTGCCGCCAATTTCAGAATAATGTCCCCAATTGGATGGGTAGCCGGCATTCAGTGCCTGTTGCTGGGTTTGTGTGATAACATCGTCGAGAAAAATATATGTATGAGTATCCACGTTCGTTGGCATCCAGCCGCTTTTGTGTGCCATTGCCCGCAGGCAGGTAGTAGTCGAAATATGAATTGGGCCGGTATAAACTTGGCCGTGTGTCTCGTCGGGAGTGCTACCGTCTGTTGTATAGCGTATTGTGGCACCTGCCGTTTCGGTGGTGATTATTACATAGATGGACGTATCGTAAAAGCCGCGGTCATGGCTGAATTTCGTGTCTGCAACGATACCCGTGAAACCTCCTTCGTTTTCCCGCCCGGGACTGGGAAATCCGAAGAACCGCCATTGGTCGTCACCGTCGGGGTATCGTCCATAGGATATATCGGTTGACTGTGCGGTGAAAGTAACGCTGTCAATCGAGGTAATGCCGTCACTCTCGAAAAGTCCGATCTCTTCGCCGTCGGCATTGAGCTTGAAATTAGCGTGCAATCCGACATCGGAAGTGTCATCGTCGGCCCATATCAATAAGTAGCCTCCGGCCTGTATGACAGCTTGAGCTGGGAATTGCCATTTTTTGGGAACGGATAAATCGTCTGTCAGATATATCCCGCCGATATTTATGGGATTGGAGCTGTTGTTATAGATTTCGATCCAGTCGTCATACTGGCCCTGCTGGTCTTGTATGTATCTGTTGTTGGAAGCCATCAACTCGTTGATAACTACGGGTACATTCGCCTGTGTGGAAAAAGCTAAAAAAATTACTAATATCGAACTCAGTAGCGAGATTTTCATACTTTTTAACATTTCTTCATACTTTCGATAGTAATAGTTTTGGAACAGTCGCCCCTCCTTATAAAGCAGCCTTTTTGATTTGCATTAACTTGCTATAAATTCTGCCGAACCATTACGGTTACTGGCTCTTCATTGGGCACTTAATGTTATCTATCAATACCTATTATACACAAAAATTGCTGTTTCCTAAGGGAATATTTTGAAAAAAAATAGAGAGATACTTATTGTTTACACAAAAATGGCATTGTGGCGATAATATGTGGGACTAATCCGGCATAAATCCTCTTTTGTATGTTACAACCTAAAGTGACAGATGTTAGGCACTATCATCTTCGCCGGGTGAGCCGCCTATGTTTGTGCCGGCACGCCAGGAATCTTTATCGTCCCAACTGTCCGGATCGGTATTTAACGGATCGATTATGACAAGAGAATATCCCTGTCCGTCGGTGCCGTCATACCAGCCGTCTTTATAACTGAAATTCAGAATGGTCTGTCCGACGGCGTCCTCTAACCGAATCCTTTCGCCGTCGTTGGCCAGTTTACCGGCATACTGTCCGGCTATAGTTACTTCCGTCCCATATCGGGCCTCGAAGGCAGCTTTGTCCTGAACGACTACGATATATTCACCGGGGGCGAGTTCAAGGCTGGGGAATGTAAAATCTATGCCGTTTGTGAATTTGACAAGATTCAGGTTAATTGTTTCGGCTCCGATATTGGTCAATTCGATGAATTCTTCGTTCGGGTCGTTCGGCTCGTTTTGACTTTGCGGATGATACATAATCTCGGTGATACGCAGACTTTCCGCCACAGGCCCTACGGCATAAGTTGCTTCGTTCAGCGCGCTCCAGGTGCTGCCGTCTAATACTCTGGCCTTTACGCATGTACTCTCGGTTAATGTTATTGCTTCGATATATTGAAGTGCGCGGGGAGAGATGCCGGCCTCCGACGGAGAAGTGGTTTTATCGGCAATCAACTCCGCCGATATGAGGAAATCGGTACTTGTGGATGATCGGTTCAGACCATGAATTGCCAGGACATTGTAACCGGACACGAGTATGTCAAGATATGAAGAGATGTTGATATACTCGAAGTTGACCGCGGCGGAATCATCGTGGGTCGTATCGGCGTTGGAATTCCATGCCGGTGTTCCTGCGAAATTTCGCCGGGCGACTTCTGTGCCGTTAACATATGCCACAAATCCGTCGTCATAACATATTTTGAGTGTCATTATACTATATTGTTCCGGGTCAGTTGTGACGTCAAAGGGTATCCTGATATAGCAACTGGTCTGATCCTGGTACATTTGGTCATATAAATCGATATCGATTAATTGCCGGTATTCGCTCCCCGTATCGTAACCTATACCACCGGTTCCGGGAATCCAGTCTCTGTCATTGAAAATTCCGCCGCCTTTCCATTCCTCATTAACCGGGCCGGTCGGGACAAGAACTCGTTTGTCTGCGTTTTCGGCCGCGAGAACGGTACTGGTGCCGGCATTTTGCTGCGATGTCCCGGGTAATCGCGGGTCGGTGCCGTCGAGCGTATATAAAATTGTGCCTGTTGATGTGGTCAGTGATAATAAATCACTCGCCAAAACATAACCGTCATGCTGATTATTTCTATTAATTTGGAATACTGGTGGATCTATATAAGGATAAAGATTCTTGGAACGCAAGACATTGAGAATAGCATAGGAATTAGTAGTATCATGAATAGCGGGTATATAATTATTGATAATGTTATCGCGTTCAACGGCCCATGAGTCTTCACGTGTAAAGTAGTAGTCCGGTCCGTTGGGGGCCGGAGGATAGTTGTAATGATTTATATCATTCAGTGGACTTGGTTGTTGGATGCTGTTCCCGTATGGAGTGCTCATCTGGGTGTCACCCCATCTTGCCGATTCGGCAACGATGGCTTTGTCGATCCAGTTGGCTATGGTGAGGTAACGGTCCTGAGAAGCAGTTACACTAAGTGCGCCATTGTTGAAGCAGTGCTTGTAAACACGGTCTGCAAAAAGGAGTCGGAATTCGTCGCTTGTACGCATTTTCTGGAAGACGCTACCTGCTCCATTAGAATTGTCGATGCGTGATGCAGCGCGGCCGTGATTGTCGAGGACGATTTCCTGGTCCCAGACGAAAAATCTGAATTTGCCATCTCCGCTGATTGCGTTAACAGCGGCATATCCGTTATGGTGAGGCCAGTCCTCGGAGTCGGCGTAAAAGTGCAGAAGCATGTAGTCTGCGAAGTTCTCAACGTCTAAGTACTCTTGAATCTGCTCGTAACCGGTTATGGTCGATGGGTCAATTCTCATCATGGCGTTCCAACGGGCACCAGGGCTCGAAAAGTCTTCGTTGATTTCCCAATCCTCAGGTTCACCTCCGAGGTGGTCGGCGAAGAAGTCATCTGCGAGACGCTCAGTGAGGTTATGGATGCCGAAATAGAGGCCATTGACATACAGGTGAACGAAGGTGCCGCGGCTGGAAGGCTGGCCCATGTCACCGAGACTTTCCTTCATCCAAACGTCTCTGATATACTGGGAGTCGTTGGGACGGTAGCGGCTCGGATCCCATGAGACAAGACCCCAGGAATCGGTAAAGGAGGCGCGAAGGATAAGCTGGTTGAATTCATCCACATCGGATCCCGGAAAGAGTGGATATCTGAGTTTTGCCGGGCCATACTGGCTGGTGAAGGTCAGGCGGAGAGAATGTTTCTGCATACGCTGGGGATAACGGCTGGCACCGCCGTGAACTTCAATTTTGCAGTTTTCCTGAAATCCATCGCCACCATCGGGAAGGATATATTCTACGGAGCATGCGCGTTCCCACCGGTCGTACGCATTGGAGTAGATGCCGTTTTCTTCATTGTCGGTAATGAAGTCCTCAAGCAACATTGCGATGGAAACAGTCGGTATGTCAAGCAAGGCATCCCGGACCGAGTATCCCGGCAGAGTATTATTAACAACGCGTGAGTCCATCTCATAATCAGAGGGGATTTCACCCGTGATATAGAAGACCTTTAAGCGATGCTCATGTCCCCAATTGCTCGGCCAGCCCGGTGGATCTGCAGGTTGTCGGGCGACGTCGTCGAGGAAGATATAGGTATGGGTATCCGCATTTGTCGGCATCCAGCCGCTTTTATATGCCATCGCTCGCAGACAGGTAGTTGTCGAAATCTGAATTGGGCCGGTATAAATTTGGCCGTATGTTTCGGTGGGAGTGCTGCCGTCTGTCGTATAGCGTATTGTCGCACCTACCGTTTCGGTGGTGATTATTACATAGAAAGGTATATCGTAAAAACCGCGGTCCATGCTGAATTTCGTATCGGCAACGATGCCTGGAAAGCCGCCTTCATTTTCCTGCCTCGGACTAGGAGGGCTGAAAAACCGCCATTCATCAGAGGCATCCGGATATCGGCCGTAGGAAATATCGGTTGTCTGTGCGGAGAAAGTAACACTGTCAATCAATGTTGTCCCGTCGCTGTCGAACAGGCATATTTCTTCACCGTCGGCATCGAGCTTGAAATTTGCATGCAGCCCTGTGTCACCGATGTCGCCGTCGGCCCATATTAATAGATAGCCACCGGCCTGTATGATTGCCGAGGAAGGAATCTGCCATTTTGTAGGGACGTTCATATCGTCCGTCAGATATATACCGCCGATATTTATGGGATTGGAGCCGTTGTTGTATAGTTCGATCCAGTCGTCATACTGGTCCTGTGGGTCGGATATGGTGTTCCTGTTGGATGTCATAAACTCGTTAATCACGACAGGGATATTCGCTTGCACAGAGCTAATCAGGAAAAACATTAATATTAAACCAACTCGTACCTTGCAGCGAAGCGTTGCTTCGCAGAATAGTAGCAGCGAGATTTTCATATTTTTGAACATTTCTTCGTTCCTTTGACATCGATAGTTTGGAACAGTCACCTCTCCTGAATCCATCCTTTTGGTTTGCAAGAACTTATGGTAGGATCTGCCTATCCAGCTTGCTCTAAGGTTGTTTATTAGCATCGGTTATACTCTATTTTATATTATACACAAAGGGGACAAATTAAAGGAAGAAATTTTTGAAAAAGTGGAAAGAAACTCTCGATATGAGTGCAAAAATAGCCCTTTTATCTGTAAAGGGCGGGACTCGACTCCGTATGAATGTAGAGCTGTAAGACTGGATTAAAAGACAGCGGTCGTTTTTAAGACCAGCAACCAATATCACTAACGGCAGGTTGTTTATTGCCGGCTTACGTATATTTTTTCTTCTTAATCTTTGCTTCCAAAAATGTTATTGATTAATGCAAATAATGCACTCCCCATGGCTATGACTGAAAATGTGGCTACCATTCTCCAAAATACATCTTTTTTTGCAAAATCCCATATTGCTAAAATACATACAATTACGCTGAGTATAATACAGGTCGTTATAATATAAAATGTGGTTGACCTTACTATCCTGGGATTTAGAAAACCTTTCCCCTGCTTTGATATTTTCTTCTGTTCCGGATTTTGTTCATCGTTCATCTGCAAATCCTTTTTTTATTCCTCTCAGCTAATTCGTATATATTTTATCCGCACTTTGGAAATTAGTCATCTTTTTTCTTTTTGTCTTTTATTGTATAGATTAGCCCAACAGTCACCAAAACAGCATTTGCTGAACTTGCAGCAAAATAACCATAGTTAGTTTACGGATATAAATCCAAACCTTTAAACATTTTTGTAATATTGAGTATTCCGCTATGGTGAGCAAGGCAGATGGCTGAGAAAAAAGCCATCTGCCGTGTCGAACTACTGGGGAACAAGGATTCGAACCTTGACTAACTGATCCAGAGTCAGTCGTGCTACCATTACACTATTCCCCAAAAATTTAAATTCATCCTTCGCATTACCTTCTGCAAGAAGGATTTGCAACACTTTACAATCAAAAGGATAGCGTTGCAAGAAAATTTACCCCGTAATTGAATCCCCATTTTGCTAAAAAATCTTAAAATGCGGTTCCTGATAGGCAACTCGTCACGACGAAGGCCATTGCCGGAGCGGGAAAAGCCACCATCTTATGGAAGGAAGGAGCCGGTTCCTGGTTTAATTCTTTTACTTAGGCAGTTTTTAAGAGCTGCGAGTTTAAACTTTATTTTGTAGCTGTTTTTTTATAGTCTCTATGTTTAGATATTTCGAATTTGCAAGTTAGGTGAAACTGTTCGTTTAAAAAGAATGTAATGGATACATTTATTCTATGAGGTTTGATGACAAGATTTATGGATGAAACCGATATTAAAATACTACATGAGCTCCAGGACAATTTTCCCCTGAAAGAAGGACCTTACGATATCATAGCGGAAAGACTCCGGATTTCGACAGGCGAGCTTTGGAACAGAATTCAACGGCTTCTCGACGACGGAGTAATTCGCCGGTTAGGCGCCAGTTTCGATTCCAATAAATTAGGTTTTTCCAGTACATTAGCCGCCGTTCGCATCGAGCCTGAGCAGGTAGAACATGCTGCTGAAATAATAGGGCGGTTCTCGGAAGTCACTCACAGCTATCTCAGGAAAGATGTTTTTAACATCTGGTTTACGATTATCGCTTCCGACGAAAAGAAAATTGAGGACATTCTCGAGCAAATTCGCACTTGTTTGTCATTAGAGAAAACGGATTTACTTAATCTTCCTGTGAAACGGCTCTTTAAGCTCGACGCCCGCTTTCACGTTCGATAAATAATTGTTTGTTTGGGGGAATCGTTGTCAGACGGTCGATACCGGCAAAGTTTACTAGAATTCATCCCAAAACCTGTTCTGTGACGAGATTGAGCGAAAATTTCGTGGTCAAGGCCGGAGGTGGAAAAGGCTCGGAGGCGTGCCGAGGCACGTTGAGAACCTTTTTCGCCGACAACGCAGATCCACGGAATTTGTAGCAAATCGCAGTAGGAAGAGGTTTTGGGATGAGTTCTACATGGTGGCACCGTAGCTATGCAGGCCGGGGAAAAATCGCGACAAATTCACCCACAGAAGAGTCACTACGATAATTATTATACCGGCAATCGCCCATATACTGTTAATACGAGGATGTTTCTTCCCAAACATATAGCGAAAATGCAGGTATCCGACATATACCAGCCATGAGGCAAGCGACCAAAGCTCTTTCGGGTCCCAGCCCCAATAATCGCCCCAGGCGCGCTTACCCCAGACGCTTCCAAGGACAAGCCCAAGCGTCAAAAGGGGAAAGCCAACACAAATCAGGCGGTAGGTCGCCTCCTCGGGCGACAAAAGATTGTCACCGGGTCCGGTATTTTTGCCGATAAGCTGCAAAGCAGCATGGAATGCGGCTTTTGCCATAAAGATATATGACAAGACATAGACTGTGACATGCGGCACAAACAACCAGCTTTGCAGTGCGGGCGGCAGCTTTAGCGGATTGGCACTAAAAATAACACCGGCAGGGGCCAGCACAACGGCGCCGATGAGCATATCCGCGGTCTGCCCGCCGATGCGTAAAACATACCGGCAGAAAAGGGATACCGGATAAATCATTCCCAGGCACAGGAATACTTCGAACAAATTCTGCATGGGGACATGGCGAACATGATACCACCGGTAGCCGAAGGAAATGACCGCCGCGATAAAACCGAGCAAATACAAAACCTGCCCGGATTTTTTAAGACGAAAGATACTCGCGAGCAGCGCCAGCAGATAGACGATGATTGTTATATAAATCAGCAGGCCCTGAATTGTGTATTTGATTTCCATCTATTCGTCTTTTACTCCTTAGCGGTTCGTTCGCGCTTGCGGGACAACTTATTAATCCAAAAGTGCCAGCAAAGGCCGATGCACAACATCAGGTATCCGACATAAACAGAAGTCAGACCCGAGTCGGAAGTGACTTCCAGAATGGTATAACGGCCGGTCTGGTGGTCATAATCCTGCTGGTAAAAATGGTAACCGCCGTAGTGCAGGGGATGATTGACCTGAATGTCTTTCTCGGCGACGACCTTGCCGTCACGGATGACACGAAGCTCACTGATATATTCACTGATGACTCTTTGATAACTCAAAAAAAGCTCATCATCGGCATGCATTTGTCCCGGGAATCGTTCGAAGACATATCTTGTAGCCGCTTGCCCGTCGGGCGAATTGATTTGAACTTCGAGAGCCGGATTGGAGCCAGGGCCGGGATCATCGATGGCGACCCTGTTTTCGCCGTCTATCTGTATCTTAAAATTTTCGAAGACTTTGAGGATTTTTATTGTGCCGTACTCTGAGCTTAAAAAGTATTCTGCGCCGATTTCAACAGGGCATTTCCAATAGTCACCTTGTCGGCTTTGAATATAAAGATACTCAGGCTTGTAATGTTCTATTTGGAAATCTTTGAGGCCGATGGAGAAAGGCAGTTCTCTGATTTGCTCATCTTCCAATATGACACGATTATCCGAGTGACCTTCGTAGATTTGCATAAAACCTGATGGGATCTTGTCTATTCCAAGCAATTTCTGTTGCAGCTCATGTCCTCGGACCGAACTCCAGAGCGCACCGGCCAAAACGAAGATACAGCCGGCATGAATGAGCAAAAGTGCCGGCACGCGTAGCAGACGTCGGAATAATCCGATGCCAAGAATTAACAATATAATAAAAGCCAGCCAATAAACAGCCAAAGGAACGCTGTTGAAAAATTCCTTTGCCCTCTTCGGGCCGAGAAAAGCGCCATAGACCGACAGAAAAAACAACATCGCGATTAACACCATCGCAGCCCATACGGCAAAACTTCTTATCTTGTTTTTCAGTCCCTGATCTATGTCCGAAACTCCATAACTGCTATTTAAGAAACTTCTTTATCAAACAATTATACTGCATTAATTATCCCGGATGCAGCTTATTATTATTTCTGATTTTCGTGAGGATTTCTTCTCCGCCATCGGCTAACAATTGTCGTGCAAGTTTCACGGTACCGGTTTTGGCTTCGTCGATGGAAGAAGTGACAGATCGCTTTACGAAATTTCTGCCGTCAAGGTCGCAGAGGATTGCAATGGTTGTAATTTTATTACCATGAATTTCCGAAAAGATACCGAGAGGAATGCTGCAACCGCCGTGAAGAGCTTCGAGCACTAATCGTTCGGTCTCCACAGCGATACGAGAATTTTTATCATCAATCTGCATGACCAGTTGGGCAAGCTCCTTATCATCGGTACGGATTTGCACCGCAAGCGCTCCCTGAGCCGGAGCGGGAATAAATTCTTTCGGCGGCAAAACAGTAGAAATTGTATCGGAAAGACCGAGTCTATTCAGACCGGCACAGGCGACAACAATTGCACCGACCTGAGATTCCTTTACTTTTCTAATCCGCGTCTCGACGTTTCCCCGTAAAGGTACGCAATTGAGATCGTCTCGGAGCAGCTTTAGCTGGGCGATACGTCTTAAGCTGGAAGTTCCCACAGTTGAACCGGTCGGTAAATCCTCGATAGAAGTTACTTTATCCCGTGCAACAAGCGCGTCCGCAGGGGATTCCCTTTTCGGTATGGCTGCGACCACCAGGCCTTCTCTGGGTGCTGTGGGCAAATCCTTTAGACTATGGACTGCCAGATCCGCTCGGCCGTCGAGCAGGGCATTTTCCACCCCGGAGGTGAAAAGTCCTTTCGATTCGGCCTGATAAAGAAAATCCGATTTATTAAGATCGCCTTTAGTGGTAATCCGGACAATGGAACATTGGATGCCCGTGGATAAATCCTCGAGTAATTTGCGGACAAGATCGGTCTGTATCAGAGCAAGTTTGCTGGCCCGGCTGGCAATCCTTATCTGTTTCATTTTGTCCTTTCAGAGGCTGTTTTCTATGTTTATCAAGTTCTTACAATAAAATTACGGTATATTCAAGAGTGTAGGGATAGTAAGTCCTGGAAAAAGTATTCTTGTAATGTACCGGGATAAGCTATTACAATAGGTCAATATTATGTAAATATTCCCGGGAATTGGGGATAATAATAGAACAAATACTCCCAATAGTACGTCATATATGATAAGGTGATAAAAAAGATTATGACATCTCAGTTATCAGATGTTGAGACAAGTGTATTAGCCGTTCTGCAGGAGGGTTTTCCAGAAAGTCGGGCTCCCTATAAAGACATGGCCGAGAAAGCCGGTATAGATACTGAACAATTTATATCAATTCTTGAAGATTGGAAAAGGCAGGGTAAACTCAGGCGGATAGGAGCAATTGTGAATCACCTTAAAGTCGGTTTTTCTGCCGGTGCGATGGTTGCCTGGCAGGTTGAGCCGGAACGTGCTGAGCGGGTCGGTATGATTTTGGCGGGATTTAAAGAGGTTAGCCATGCTTACGAGCGGCAAACAACAGAAAACTGGCCGTACAATATTTACACTATGGTTCATGGAAAAAATATACAGGATATAGAGCAGATTGTTATGCGTATGAGCCAGGCCTGCGGAATCACAACTTACCGAATATTAGCTACTGAAAAAGAGCTTAAAAAAGTGCCGCCAAAATATATTACATAATCGGAATTAACCAAGTAACGGAACAGCAATGAAAATTTTCGTTTTAGGACTGAATCATAAAAGCGCCCCTTTGGCTGTACTTGAGAAGCTGGCATTCGATGCCGAACAGACACATAAGGCATTGAGGCAGCTCAAGAGCAGATTCGAGGAAGCCGAGTTTGTCCTGCTTTCGACGTGCAACCGTGTTGAATTATACTGTGCCTGCAATCGTTTGAATCCGGTTGTTGTTGACGATTTAGTGAAATTTCTATCGGAATTCCATCATATCACCTCGGAAACATTCCAGGAATATCTATATATTCACAGTGACGAGGATTCGGTCAGGCATTTGCTGAAGGTCTCATCGAGCCTTGATAGTCTTGTTGTCGGCGAGGGGCAGATTATCGGCCAGGTCAAAGAAAGTTATCGTCTTGCCTGTACCGCCAAAAGCACGGGAAAAGTTCTGAATCGCCTTTTCCATTGTGCCTTTACCACCGGCAAAAAAATCCATACGATTACATCGATTTCTCAGGGGCGAGTCAGTGTCGCCGGAGTCGCGGTCGAACTTGTCAAACAGCTTTTTAGCAATATCTCATCGGCAAAAGTGGTTGTCATCGGGGCCGGTGAAATGGGTGAGTTGCTCGTCCAGCATCTTCTCAAAATCGGATTCAGGGACATTAATATTGTCAACAGGTCATACGACCGGGCCATGGTTTTAGCTAAACGGCACAAAGTTACGGCGCGAAAGTGGGAGGAGCTTCAGGAACAACTCACAGAAGCGGATGTTGTCATCGCTTCGGCCGCCGTTAAGGATTACCTGTACACGAAAAAGTCCTTTATAAAGATAGTGAACGACAGACAAAAACGAACCGTCCTGATTATTGATATTGCCGTCCCGCGAAATTTCGAGCCTTCGGTGAACGAAATTGACAACGTACATCTTTACAGCATTGATGACCTTTCCGAAGTGGCCGGGCAGAACCGTAAAGCCCGTGAAAAAGACATTGCTGCCGGGATGAAGATTATTCATGAAGATGTGAACGCCTTTATGGATTGGCTCGGGACAAATGAAATCGGGCCTCTGATCGGGCAATTAGAAAAGAAATTCATTCAAATCAGCCAGTATGAGATGAAGCGTTTTTTTGTGGGAGTCCGACAGGAGGCACCATGTCGAGAGGTTCTGGAGATGATGGTCAATCGCATCGTCAATAAATTGATGCATTGTGTTATTAAAAACGTCGATACGGTGACCAGGGAAAACGGTCCGACGGAGGCGGCCAAGCTTGTAAACAGAATTGTCCGGCAGGCCGAAGCAATTACGTCCGAGTCAGGCCAAAAGAAGGATGTACATTCGTGAGAGAGACCACCGGACCAAAGCAGATGCTCAGACTTTTATTTTGGGAGAGCACAATCAGGTGTAATCTTACCTGCGCTCACTGCCGTCGTATAGATTCTGATGATACCGCCTATAGAGACCTATCGACCAAACAAGCGGGAGATCTTATTGAGCAGTTGGCAGCATTAGGCAAAGGACAGCCTATGATGCCGGTACTGGTTTTTTCGGGAGGTGAGCCGCTCTGTAGAAATGATTTGTTTGATTTAATCGGCAAAGCCGGTTCCTTTGGAATCGTTTCAGCTCTTGCGACGAATGGGACCCTGATAGACTCGAGCGTGGCCGGGCGGGTACGGGACAGCGGGATTATGAGAGTCTCGGTGAGCCTGGACGGGGCTACCGCCGAGGTCCATAACAGGCTGCGGCAATTGGACGGTTCATTTGAGGGGGCCCTCGAGGGTATAGCTCATCTTCGTGACAAAAAAGTGCCGTTTCAAATTAATATGACTTTGACTAAACATAATGCCCATCAAATTGAAGACGTTTACAATCTGGCCAAGTCACTCGGCGCGGTTGCTGTGCATATTTTTATGCTGGTTCCGGTCGGTTGCGGACAATCTTTAGCAGAGACTGATATGCTTTCACCCGAGCAGTACGAACAGAAGATGACGGAGATTTATAAACTGGATAGTCGAGACGAGCTGCAATTGAAGGTAACCTGCGGGCCTCACTACGAGCGTATTATCAGAGAGCAGGGAATATCATCGAACATGAAGACAAGCCAAAGTGGTCATGGCGGCTCATCAAGGGGTTGTCTTGCGGGTCTTGGAGTATTGTTCGTGGGACATCAGGGTGATGTTTTTCCCTGCGGATATTTACCTGTTAAATGCGGCAATGTTCTGGAGAATAAGCTTTCGGATATATGGTACAACAATCCTGATCTCGCCCGGATGCGTGACAGTAATCAGCTCGAAGGCAAGTGCGGCTTTTGCGGCTATAGGCAGGTATGCGGCGGGTGCCGGGCCAGGGCTTTTGCGGCGACCGGCAATTATATGGCGGAAGAACCTTTTTGTGCTTATGTGCCGCCGGAGGCAGCTCATTGAGGTTGTTTAATGTTTTGCAGGCTCATCTATGATAAATATCAGTAAATTGTACTGTGAGCAGGTCACGCCGGGAGATTGGCTTCGCTATGGTTCGACAGGCTCACCATCCGGAGCGCCGAAGAACGGCAAAAAAGGCTCGGGCGAACTCGATGTTGAGATTGTCCCAAAAACAGCCTCCGAGAGACGACCCATTGTTGTATGGAACATCACAAGGGCCTGTAACCTCAAGTGCGTGCACTGTTACAGCGACAGCGGCACGGAAAAAGCCGACGATGAGCTTTCAACCAACGAAGCAAAAGCTGTATTGAATGATCTGTCCGGCTTTGGAACCCCATCGATTTTATTTTCCGGGGGTGAACCGTTGATGCGGCCGGATTTGTTTGAGTTAATCGGCTATGCCGTAGAGCGTGGATTACGTGTGGTGATTTCAACGAATGGCACTCTCATAACAGCAGATGTAGCGAAAAAAATAAAGCAGCATGAAGTATCTTATGTCGGCATCAGTCTCGATGGTATAGGTCGGGTCAACGATCAGTTTCGCGGTGTCGCCGGTGCGTTCGAAAGGGCGGTGGAAGGTATAAAAAATTGCCGGGATGCCGGTGTGCGAGTCGGCCTGAGATTGACTTTAACCAAAAGAAATATCCGTGATTTAGAAAGTATATTTGACTTCTTCGAGCAAGAGAAAATCGAGCGCGCATGTTTTTATCATTTTGTCCCGAGCGGCAGAGGGGCAACCATAACAGATGAGGATTTGACACATACCCAAACTAAAGATGCAGTTGAGATAATCTTGGCCAAAACAAAACAATACAAACAGGCTGGTAAAAAAACGGATATTTTAACAGTCGATAATCATGTGGACGGCGTCTATGTGTATTTGAAGTTAAAGAAAGAAGATCCCATCCGGGCGGAGGAAGTTTACAAGCTTTTAGCCTGGAACGGCGGGGGAATGTACAGCAGTGGTGTCGGGATCGGCTGTATCGATTTTCACGGCAGGGTTCATCCCGACCAGTTCTGGTGGCATTACGACCTTGGTGACGTTCGGCAACGACCTTTCAGTGAAATTTGGACCGATACGAGTGACCCGCTGCTAAACGGCTTGAAAAATCGCCGCAACTTTATAAAGGGAAGATGCAGACTGTGCCGGTTCTTCGATATTTGCGGCGGGAGCCTGAGAGTCCGGGCGGATTTACATTTCGGCGATCCGTGGGCACCGGATCCAGCGTGTTACTTAACTGATACCGAGATTGGATTAGACAGCCAAAAGCGAGAGGAACTGGAACACACCGGTGAAGTTTTCGAAATGCCGGTTTCATAAATAAAAAGCGATGTATGGTTAGAAGGAACAGCACAGTCAGGCGGTGGTTTAAAATTGTGATTCTGTTGGTTGAGCAAATAGCTTAAATCTGTTATAGAACAAATAAATCCAAAGCCGTGTGTTTCAAAACTTTATTAGAACGACCTGCCGACCTTAAAAGTAATATTGAACGGAAGAATTTTGACCGACAAGCTAAAAGAATTGAATAAAAGTCTTTCGGATATCTCAACGTGGTTGAGCTTTGATAAAATACCCTGGGTGATTGCCGGCCCGTGCAGTGCCGAGTCGCAGCAGCAAATGCTCTCGACCGCCAGAGCCTTGGCGGGAATTGACCGTGTAAGAGTTTTTCGTGCCGGTATCTGGAAGCCCCGCACCCGCCCGAACAGCTTCGAGGGTGTCGGCGGCATCGGCCTGGAATGGCTCAGAGCCGTCAAAGCCGAAACGTCGCTGCTGACCACGACCGAGGTGGCGAATACGAGGCATGTTGAGCTGTGTCTGAAAAACGGCGTTGACATCCTCTGGATCGGTGCCCGGACGACCGTCAATCCGTTTATTGTGCAGGAAATCGCCGATGCGCTCAAAGGAGTTGATGTCCCCGTGCTAGTTAAAAATCCTGTCAATGCAGAGCTTGCTCTCTGGCTGGGTGCCATCGAGAGGTTGTATAATGCGGGCATAAAAAAAATCGCCGCAATACACAGGGGCTTTTCGAGCTATGACCGGACACAGTACCGCAACCAGCCGCACTGGGAGATACCGATTGAATTGGAAAGGTTGCTGCCGAACCTGCCTGTGATTTGTGACCCGAGCCACATCGCCGGTGACAGAAATCTTATCGAGCCTCTTTCCCAGATGGCTTTGGATCTCGGTATTAAAGGCCTGATGATTGAGACGCACATCGACCCCGATAGGGCACTTAGCGATTCTAAACAGCAGATTACTCCCAAAGAACTAATTCAGATTATTGAAAGGCTCAGAACTCCGGAAGCGGTGCCGACCGACAGACAGCTAAAGGCGCAAATCGCACGTCTTCGCGCCGCCATCAGCCATGTGGATGCCAAAATAATTCAGGACATCGCCGAGAGAATGAAATGGGTCGAACAAATCGGCGAACTCAAACACGAGCATAATATACAGGTTTTGCAGCTTGGCCGATGGGAAAACCTTTTGAAGGACCACATCGAAAGGGCGCAAAAAATCGGTTTGGACGATGAATTCATCAAAGCCGTCTTCGAGCTAATTCATACACAGGCGGTGAAAAAACAATTGTAATATCAATAGGTTGATGAAATTCCCTCATCCACTTTCAGCGGTAGTCATCCACCACTTCGAACATGGCGAGAATTTTTTCGAGTGCATCATAAGGCCTTGTCCCGATATCTACTGTCAGCATGTCGTCTTTATTTTGGACCGTATTTACATGCCCCTCGGCAAACAGGATATTGCTGGCTGTCTTTCTATGGCTTGTTCGGGTCTTAACCTGAAAAGCTGCTAAGGATTGATGAGCCAGGAATTGTACATCTGATACAAGGGCTGCAATGGGATGTTCTTTGCTGTTCCGGCCGAGATCGCTTAGTTTGATGTGAAACTTCTTTGGTGTTCCGGAGAGCAGCGCCACTGATGCATGGCGGTAATAATAGTCACTTTGTGCCTGGGCCGTTCCTACTCGGGACAACTGATCTTCGGCCTCCGAAGGCTGGTCGGCTCCCGGGCAAAAGAGCACTTTGGATTGGTGTGAGAGGTAATTTTTCAGCATTAGTCCCAGGCCCACCGGCGCTCCGTCTTCCAGAGACAGAAGGCTGGTCACATTGCCGGTTACGGTGTAAAAATTCGAGCCAGTAATCGGTCGGCCTTCCGGCCCGAAGGGGATTGTGTCGTCGAAAGTCTCGGCGTACAGATGGATTGCAACGCCCACCTGGCGGAGATTACTCCCGCAGGCCGCGCGGCGGGCCTGTTGCCTGACTTGAGAAAGCGCCGGCAGCAATATCCCCATCAGCAGCGATACGACCGCCAGCACAACCAGAAGTTCGATAAGGGTAAAACCTGGTAGTCGGATATTGTCGTGTATTGTGACACGTCTTGATGGTGACATTTCGTTTGTACGGCATAAGTCCGCCCGGAGACGCCCATGCCTGTGTCGTACCGATGACATATTTTACTCCTTATTTGCCACTAATAAATCCTCAGACGGGAACCACCGGCCAAGGCGGACATTGTCCAGGTCCCAGTATCCTCCGGCCGCTCCGACAGAGCGTATGGCAATCCCGATGGGCTTATCCACCCAGGAATCGTTCGCCTTTACCGGCGGCAGATATACCGAAAAATCCCTGAGGTTCCTGGAAGAAAGGCCCGTCGCCGGAACAATTTCCTGTACGATGTCCACAGGCTCGTTCCCGTCGCGATAATAGAAGGCCAGTTGCAGGGTGTCCACAGGTTCTGTCATAGACGGAGGGAATCTCATGGATGTCCCCACGCCGACAGTCAGGCGATAAGTCGAACCTGCCTGATACGAAACGCTCAGGTCCTGTTCCAGTCCGTTACCCTCCTGGGAACCCAGAAAGACTAATTGGCTGCCGTGGGTGTTGTTCATGTGGTCTTCACTGCCTGCAGGTGTGTTAATGAAAACGCCGGTGTTGGCGCCGGCAAAGACATCGAGGTCCAGCTCCGTCCACATATCGATTATGGGAGAGGCCGGATAGCCTTCGGGATCTACGACGGGTAATTCGAATGAGGCGTTTGCAACAGGTAGTGACACAGGATAGAATTCTTCCAGACGTACATTATCAAGGTCCCAGAATCCACCGGCTTGGCCGGCGGCGCGTATTCCGATCCCGATTGGCCGGTCTATCCAGGGATCTTCCGGCAGGACGGTCGGCAAATATACGCAGAGGTCTTCAAGAAACGTAGAAGACTTGCCCGTGGCCGGTATTGTTTCGGTCACAATGTCTATCGGCTCGTTATTGTCGTAATAATATAACGCCAGCTCGAGATTATCTACCGGTTCCACAGAGGACGGTGGGAGTCTTTGGGAAACGGCTACACCGGCCCTCAGACGATATACGCCGCCGAGCCGATAGTGAGCTTTGAGGTCCTGTTTGAATTCATTACCCTGTTGGGAGCCAAGGAAAGCTAATTGGCTGCCGTCTGCGTTTGCTATATGGTCCGGACTGTTTGGGTCTGTATTTGGGAAAACGCCGGTATTGGCGCTGGACAGTGTATCGAGATCTATCTCTGTCCATCCGTCCACGGTGGGCATTGCCTGAAAGGCATTGGGATCAGCAACGGGTGACTCGAACGATGCGTTTTCAATAAACAAAGACGCAGAAATGTATTCCTCCAGGCGTACATTGTCGAGGTCCCAGAATCCTCCCGCCGAGCCGGCTGCCCGGATGGCAATGCCGATAGTCTTACCTGCCCAGGGGTCAGAGGGATCGACCGTTGGCAGATATAGTGAAAAATCCTTCAGCCACTGATTTGGGTCCATAGCCGGTATCAGCAGAGACACAATATCCATCGGTTCGTTGCCGTCACGGTAGTACAGAGCCAGCTCAAGATAATCTATGGCTTCTTCTGTCGAAGGTGGGAACATAAAAGAAGTTCCAACCGCAACAGTTAATTGATAGTCGCAGCCGACATTATATGTTGCAGAAAGATCCTGTTCGAAGGCATTGCCCGCTTCAGAACCGAGAAACGCCATCTGGTTGCCGTCAGCGTTGAATATATGGTCGTGGTCACCGAAGAAGTTGACATTATTCGGCTCTGTATTGGCGAAAACGCCCGTGTTTTGACTTCCGAGAGTATCGATGTCTATCTCTGTCCAGTTATCTACATTAGGATCTGCCCCAAAGGGATTCAAAAGAGGATCTATCGCCGGAAACTCAAATGAGGCATTCTCTATAAGAATAGATGCTCCAGGAGCAGGCATGACAGCCCATAGGCATACTAAAATCGGCAAACTCAGACGAAAGATATTATTAATCATTGTTCTTGTCCTCCTCAATTTTTGACGGCAGTAGAGATTGCATGGAACTAAAAAAGTTTCAAGTTACGTTGGCCGAATTATTCATTCATGAGTTACCTAAACCGGCTTTTCCAACGCTTAGACTCGTACAGCATTTATGATTCTATACCATCAATCTCAATATTTGTTCACATAAAACATCATAAAAGATGTCTTTAACACCGGCTCCGAAGTTATTATATAATATTTGTTTTTTGCTCATACTAATAATTGTGATTAACCACCGTATTTCGTCTTACGCTTCATCCAGGGGCATGTATCTTTCTGGGGACACTCTTTACAGCCGTGCTGTGTAGAAACCAGCGGTAAAACAACAAATGCATCCAGAGCAAAAATGATAAGCAGAACTAATAGTGACCAGGAGAACCTGCTTACGAGCACTGGGCCACCAGCCAGTATTGGGATAAACCACAAAGGCACAATAACAGGTATGTGTTTTTTAAACTTCTCACTGAAGCAATCGACAGAGCTTTTACTGCGAAATTTTGCAGCTATCCGTCCATATCCACAGGGACACGACCTGGTATTCCAGTACATACAGTAGGGACATACAAAAACCATAATCCAGAAGGCGCCTGCTATGCCATATATCAAATAGGCGCCGGCAGCTGTCAGCGCCCATACTAAATTACCGAAGGCTACGATAAAAATTACCGTTCCTAATAGCGTCATTGTTATATAGGGAATATTATTGATAAGCTCTTGTACCGATGAGTACTTTCGCATAGTTACGTCGCTGGTATTATCGCCTGGTCCGGCATTAATCAACGATTCAGCCTCCTTAAGATTTTTTCGTTTGTCGGTACTTTGAATGAGTTTTTTAAGATGCATGAGGATTAATTTTTACAAATAGCTTCCACCCGGCCGGAAGCAGGGCGGCGGCTAATGCGATCTTTATCAGGTCACCGGCGATAAAAGGATAAATACCCGTAACAAGTGCGTCTCTGATACCCACCATCATGGAGAACCACAGCAGGCCGAAAAAGTAAATCAGCAGGTTCCCGATAATCATCGCAAGGATTGTGGTGGTAATTCGCCTGTCCCATTGATTTTGTGCCAGTAATCCGGTAACGTATGCGGCAACGATAAATCCGAATAGATACCCACCGGTCGGCCCGAACAAAACCAGCAGACCCCCTCTGCCGAGTGAGAAAACCGGCAATCCGGCGGCACCTTCGATAAGGTAAGCAATAACAGTCAGGCCGCCTCGCCGGGCGCCGAATAACGCCCCAATCATCAGCACGGCAAAAGTCTGCATCGTAAAAGGCACGGGCCAGCCTATGGCGATTTGTGCGCTCAGGCCGATAAGCAGAGAGCCGCCGAGAATCAGCGAAATATCATACAAACCGGCCGGCGTCTTCTCGCGGGGCCGCAAAAGATCAGCTATTGTCGCATTAGTCTGCATAAATACTCCATATATCTTATTGCATCGTGCGTGACGCGTCGTGCGTTAAACGTAATACGCAATACGCATCACGCAATACGATCTTAGCATTGCCGAAGGAGGGAGTCGAACCCTCACCCTGTTGCCAGGACGGGATTTTGAATCCCGCGCGTCTGCCGGTTCCGCCACTTCGGCCGAATCCTATCGACCGCATATTATTAAAATATGACAATCTATTGTCAACTAAATTCGATATGCATATTCAAAATTGCATAATTCCGCTTATTCGGGGGGGGAATCGAAACATCCGACCGAGGATTTTACTTTATACGTCACCTCAATTATATTTCTCCACTGCTGTTGCAATAACAGTGAATGTCCGTAATCGATTATCCAAAAAGATAAGGCATTAAGCGACATATTAAGAGGTATGAATATCGTATTTTTTTCAATATCAGAGAGGTTCTGCGTTCGGTATCTCCGGCCTGCTCATAAATATATTTTGCAAAGCCCTTTCAAAATTGGTGGCATAAATTGTGCAGATTGAAAAAGTTATCGCCCAATACAGTTTGAAGATATAGTTGCACAATGCGAAAATAACAATCGTGGTGATTAAACCGATAGCAACTCTGCTAAGAGTTGTTTTGCGCTCGATTATACAGGTTTCATTAATAATCCTGGCATCAAAAATTATAAGAATAAAAATGCAGTTGATGATACTCCATATCGGGAAAATCATCAGCCATACCGGGCATTGCCTGACGATATAAATCCCGGCGGCAATACCGATTATCGCATTTGTGATAACCGCAAAAAGCAACATCAGGTGTTTTTCAAATCTTGTTTTCTCCCTTTTTGTGAATACATGATAGAAGCTCAGAAGAAAACCGGGAAGAATAATCGCAAACAGACAAAATATAAAGGGACCCATTACAAATATTACCTGATGGATAGATGAAGTAATTTCATCGAATTTTATCTGTCTATTTAATAACAGAAGCAGTTCAGATTTAATATATTTATTGAATAACATAATCAGAAGCACTGTAATAGCGATCAGGAATAAAGACTGCTCATCATAGGTGGGAATGTACCAGCCGGATTTTTCGCCGTACAAAGTCACGACGTCGAATGTCGGTGATTTATCATTTTGAAGGCCGGGTTCATTTTTGCCGGATGCCAAATCCTGTTGTTGTGCATCAGAAGTGGATTTGTCCTCAATGGTATCTATTTTTGTGCCTCCTATTCCGGGACGCCCTTTTAATGTCCAAGGAACTCTCAGCTCGTGAGAGCATTTCGGACATTTGCCCTTTTTGCCGGAGGTACCCTCACGGGCCAGAATCGTCTGACCGCAATAGATACACATGAACCGTATCATTATTGAAATCCCTCGATTTTAGCTCAATTAAGTCCCTTGCCCGTCCAGAGATAGCATATCTGTATTAGGCGTATATGTCAATAATCTATAAAGACTATATCTTCGGGGATGGCGACGACGTCACGGTGGCCGGGACCGAGTGCGGTGCGTATTTCGGAGCTGTGCTTTCCGGCCAGTGACTTAAGCTGCGAGCTGCCGATACTGGCGACGGCCTTGGCATTTTCATTTAGCATGACGACGTCACCGGCCTGGAATGTCCCCTTGACGGAAACTACGCCGCTGGGCAGCAGGCTCTTGTGTTTTTGGATGGCCTGCATGGCGCCTTCGTCGATGACGATTGTCCCTGCGGCGGTGCTGTTTAATATCCATCGCGAGCGGTTGGAGAGTTTGCGTTTCGGCATAAAGATTGTGCCGATTTCTTCGCCGGTCATAATTCTGCCGACGACGTTTTTGATTTTGCCGTCGGCCAGAACGATTCGGCAGCCGGCGTTGGAAGCGATTTTCGCCGCTTCGAGCTTGGTCTTCATTCCGCCGGTCGCGAACATGCTGCCCTTGCCGCCGGCATTGCAAATCATGCTCCCGGTAATCTCGAAAACCGTACGGATGGGTTTTGCATCGGCGAACTTTTGCGGGTTCCTGTCGTAGAGGGCATCAATGTCACTGAGAAGAATCAAAAGGTCCGCGTCTATTTTACTGGCGACCAGTGCGCTGAGTTTATCGTTATCGCCGAAGGCCGAGCCGATCTCGGCGGTGCTGACGCTGTCGTTCTCGTTTAAGATCGGAACGACGGCCAGCTTGAGCAGCGTCTCGATGGAATTGCGAAGGTTCAGGTATGTCTTTCTGTTACTGAGCACCTCGGCGGTCAGCAGTACCTGCGCGACGGTGACGCCGTATCGCAGAAACGATTTTCGATACTCCGCCATCAGCAGCGGCTGACCGATGGCTGCGCAGGCCTGCCGCATCTTCAAATCTTTCGGCCTGTCGGCCAGCTCCATCTGCCCCGTGCCCATACCGATGGCGCCGGAGGAGATAATTACGACCTGCCTGCCGGTTTCCAGAAGCGAATTTACCTGGTCGGCGATTCTGCGAACGTAACCGGCGTCTATCCCTGTTCCTTTGGTCAGGATATTCGTCCCGATTTTCACGACGATTCGTTTTGTCTTTTCGAAATTTCTCACAATTTCGTATCTTTCGATTTACACTTTTTACTACACTCAGGGTCGGTTCCGGATAACAAATCTTATATCATATATCGTATCCTGGGCACATTTGATATAAGGTTTTCAAAAATTGGCTTCCCTAAGGGATGAATTGTTTTCCAAATTGGGTTTGTTTTTCCAACCCCAAAAATCCTCGGATTTGCCATATTATGTTGCTATCAAAGAGCTTATGCCAATTTGAGCCTGTTCCAAATTGGCTTTGTTTTCAATTTTTTCTTCTGTCTTCTGTGTTCCGTCTTCCGTCTTCTGTCTTCTGCCGCTAACATTGGCTTTGTTTTGCATAATTTTGACCGCGGATTTCGCAGTTTATATGGATCTGAATTATTTCGAATTGTTTAGCCGCGGCCGTCACGGCCAAGGTCCCCGCAGCACAGGTCTGCGGGCTAAATATTGAATTTTTAAGTTGTAGTTTTACTTTTTTCATTTTGATTTTTAATATGTAGTTCCCTATCCGCCATACGCTATCCGCAATACGCTATTAATTATCTTATAAAATATCCGCCATAATACAACGAAAATCCGCGAGAATTGTCCATTACTCGCCATTCACTGCCTGTTGTTTTTACCCCGTGATGGACTTGGCCATGCCTTACGGCAGATGGCCTCTGTTGCCTATCTAACGGGGCAAATCAATCGTCTTTTTTCCTTGTTAAAACAGCTTGAATAAGCTCTAATCTCCGGCACAGTGAGTATAAGCAGTTGCCTAAGGTGCGATATTTCGGAGTAGTTCGAAAATGAAAGACTTACATATCGATAAGAGTCTATCCTTCACTGTAATCAGTCTTTCGGCATTAGTTTTCATAATATTCTGCTGCAGCGGGCCGGTTCGCGGCCAGGAAACGCTGCCTCTGGTAAAGCAGGCCCCACCCGATGATGTTGTTACCTTATACCTGTATATCAAGCCCGTCGATTCCGGTCTTTCTATCGAGGCAAAGCTGAACTCCACGACAACCACCTTCGAGCTGGACGTCTTCCCGGCGGAAGAATTGAGGGCCTTTCTGGATTTAACTTCCGAGACATCGAATCACAAGTACGAGGAAGTAGAGCCTCTCCTGCGGCAGTACGGCCGAAAGCTTTTCGATCGCATTCGGCCTTTCATCCGGCAGTGCACCGAGATAGAATTCGTGCTCGCGGATGATTCGTTGATTCAGTATCCCTTCGATTTGTTGTTCTACCAGGGCAGGCCTTTGTTCATTCAGAAACCTGTAGTGTACAGCTTTGCTCAGGTCGGCACGAAACGAATCGACCTCAAAGGGATATCACATGCCTTACTGATTTCGGACGCATCGGCCGACCCTGAACGAGCAGTTTCGAAAGTTCGACAATATTTTAAAAACAACACGTATAAAGATATAAATGATGTCAAACCGGACGACTTTAAAACTGCCGGGCCGGTTGACCTGCTGCTGGTAAGCGCCCACGGACACATCTTCGACAACGAGGACGATTATATAGAGTTCGGCGACGAGCATCTAAAGGCCGAATATCTGGCTAACCTCAAGCCGAAGCTGGTTTATTTCGATTCGTGCTTTATGGGCGCCAGCCGCGATTTCATCCGGCTTTTCCGAAATAACGGCGTTGAATTTTATATCGCGCCGAGGGTCCCCAACGAGGCAGGAAATTCTTCGACCAAAACAATGTGCCTGTTCTTCGAGGCACTCGATTTGTACGGCTGTCCCGCTTACGCCATGTACCTGACAAAGCGGCAGCTTTATGAACATTTCTCGAAGAAGAAAATCGATTTTATGGTCTTTTTCCGCTGCTCTCCCTTCCGCGTCTATCGGTTATAGTCTCTCGTCGTTCGTATTTAGTGGTTCGTGATTCGTATCCCCTACACCCTAAACGCTATACCCTATAAACTACTTTTCCCTTGCCGATCCGGCCGCTTTATGCTCTAATTTCCTAAAAATGAAACGGGCGGATAAAATGGAAAGAAGGAAATTTATTCAAAACTGCTTCGGCTGCAGCATGGCGACTATGATTGCCAGCCTTGCACTCGAATCCGGCCCGGCATATAGCCGGGAAAACGAACCTGCCGAAGAAAAAGAATCCGACAAAGAAAAAGAGCCTGTAAAAAACGAATTGGCCCATAAAATGGTCCCGAATCATGTGATGAAACTTTTGAAATATATCGAAGCCAATTTCGATGAGCCGACCCGGAAAAAGATATTCGGCCAACTCGGGTACGAATGTTTTTATGCGGTAGGCGCCAATAAGTGGATACAAAACTACAAGACCGACCCGGACAGGTTTTTCGAGATGGTCAATAGCGGCAAATCGATTTACTGGGAGAAGCTGGAAGACGACAGGGAAAATTCCAGAATCAGGGTAATAAGCAGGAAATTCGTCTCCTGCGTCTGTGCTTTCGGACAATGTCCCGACCCGCCGAAATCACTATGTAATTTTTGCTGCTTAAGACTTCATAAGGCCTTATTCGAAACATTATTGAATAAAAAGGTCGAGGTCAAACTTGATTCGTCCGTCCTGCTCGGCGGCGAAAGATGCCGCACAACCATTAATATTTTAACTTAATGAATTGCTTCCTCGTCCATCGTTCTTCAGTCCTCAGTTGAACGAGAGGTTACTTCTAATCGAAACTAAAACTCATCCCAAAACCTGTTTTGTGATAAGTTCCAAGATAGTTGCGACTGTCAGGGACTTGATTAAATCTGCAGGCCGGACAAATCGCCTTTTACTTCTTCGAGCTTGCCGTAGTAAACGTCAAAACGTTCCTTGAGTGCGGACATAGACTTTTCAAGGTTCTCTATATCGGCCTTTAGTCCCTTGGCTTCGTCGCCCATAATTTCAGCTACCGGAATTTCCTTGAGCTTTGCAGCGAGCTTATCGAGTTCGCCTTTTTTGGCAACGATAGCATCTTTGTACTCAATCGCCTTCGCCCGTAGCTGGGCGGCATCCATCTTCGCCGCTTCGGCCTTTACTTCGCTTATGGGCTTTGTTTCGTCGGCCTTTTTGCCGCAGCTTGTTATCGTAACCGAACACATTACCAATAAAAACAGAACGGCAGCATTTCTCAAAACCTTCATCTTTCCGATCCTTTCAAAAAATCCCTTTTTTCATATCCCATTCGAACGGCATAATTTCATGTGTTTGTTTATATCCCAGTAGGCCAGATTGTACCACTATTACCGGCGCTTTGCAAATTTACTCCGTGAGATAGCTTTTTTTGAGAGTTATCTCACTGGTTGAATCCCCTGAAAGCTGACAGTCTGACCCGACTTCTTAGAATCGAGTATCAAGCATCCAGCATCGAGAATCCAGATTTAAAATATTGCTACCTTTAGACTTCTCGATTAATACCAATCATTCCCGGATAATCCCGTTTTACCCCGTGAGATAGCAGCATTTGGCTTATCTAATGGGGTGAACCCCGTGAGATGGTGTTGTTTACCTATCTAATAGGGGCAAAAATGCTACTTATAGTCTCGTAGATTTATGTTGTTATGTGATCAATAATGATATTTATGTACGAAGAAGATATAATCAAACGCATCGGCTTGAATATCACGATTATTCGTGAGCGGCAGGGACTCACACAGGAAAAACTCGCCGAACTGGCCGGCCTCCACCGAGCCTATATCGGCCAAATAGAACGAGGAGAAAAAAACATCGGCCTGAAAAACCTCGAAAAAATAGCTAAGGCATTAGATGTAAGTATTAAAGAATTGTTTTAGCATATTTTTTTTGATCCTATTACTTTACAAAATTTTATCGCATACTTTTATTCATGTCTTTTTATATTTAAGGAAATTACAAATCTAAATAAATTATCCTCAAAAAATTCTTAAAAATTATCTGATACTTATTGTGAAAATTATACTTGTAAAATCCAACATATTTGTATAAATTTATTATTAAGAGAAAATATTAGGCAACAGAGATAGAATGTAAAAGTCTTTTTTTCAAAAATTTTAAATCTTTTAAAATTTTAAAGGGGATCCAAGGAGACTGAAAATGGCCTTGATAGTACCAGCCTTAAGATTTGTTCAAAAGAGTGTGACTATGTATCTCGTGGCTTTACCAGTTAACCAATTAGATCATTGCAGTATAGATAATTGGGATCCTCGCAGGACAGGAAAATGGAAAGGTTATCAAAGAGGTCTTGTACAGAAAAAAATCAAAGACCTTGCAGATTATCTGCAACGCCCAGATGGGATATTACCTATCGCGGGTTTATTAAATGTACGAGAAAAGAACTGCCTTAAATTCACGGGAAAAAAATTTCCAAAACGCGCTTCTAGCGGAAAACTAACTATTGCTGATTATACACAATTGTGGGTAGTTGATATGCAACATAGATTAGAAGGAATTCGAACAGCCCATAGCCAAGGTTCTCTCATAAATTTTACAGTACCAGTATTGATAACTGAAGGATTAAGCCCGATTAAAGAAGCAGCACAATTCTATGTAATAAATACTCGTGCTAGAAAAATGGGTGTGGACTTGACAAGAAGACTTCTTATTGAACACAATGAGATTAGGGATATTACAGATGTTAAAGATTGGGAACTTAAAGCTGTACAGGTAACAATACATCTAAACAAATATTCTCACAAACACAATCCCTGGTATTCTAGAATCAGAGAACCTGAAACAGAACGCTTACGGTCACACATTGCAACAGAGAAATCCTTTGTTCCTTCGTTAAAGTGGTTACTTAGTGCTCCAGATATTCAAAAGAAATCTGTTTCATCGATTTCGAGGTTCTTGGCAAATATGTGGGGAGGTTTAGAATTAAATATGCCGGAAGCGTTTGACAAACCAAGAAGTTTTATCATCCAAAAAACTCCTGGCTTTATGGCATTCCACCGATTGGCACCAATAATATACAGAAAAACTAAGAAGAAGGGACACAAACTTTCAACCTTTAAAGTTTTTTTCCGAGTATTTTCAAAAAGTAATCGATACGGATACAAATTCTGGGATAGGAAAAATCTTAGTGGGGCAAAGAGATATGGCACAGGTCAAAGTGCGTATTCTCAACTGGCTTTGTCTTTAGCAAAACAATTGGATCTATAAAAAATGTCTGAGAAACACGATCATTTAGTTGCTAATTATAAAAGCAAACTTCTTAATATGGGATATAGCATTACTAAAAAATCACCATTTGTTGACTATAGACCAGATGTATGTGCTGTGAAAAAGAACAAGAAACTATTTGCTGAGGTAGAATTAGACAAATCACTTCATAATGACCATACACTTGGTCAACTTAATAGTATGCATAAATACGTGAGAAAAAGTAAAAGTTTTAGTGGGGCGCTTGTAGTACCCAAGTTTGTAGTTAACGAAGCACGGCTATTAATAGAGTCGGTGTTTGGAGATAATAAAATCAAAGTAGTTGGTCTATAGGATTTTATAGAACTTTTTAGAAATAGATAAAAAATATTGTACTTAGTCTAAAAGAAATAGAAAAACTATGAAATGGCATGATGCTGTTAAAAAAGCAATTAATAGACATTGTCGTTCTCGAAAAAGTAATACTTTCACAAGAAAAGATCTAATCAAAGAAGAGCTTCATAGAATTGTTTCTGATGCTATTAGTAAAGGTAATACACCTTCACAAACACTAAGTCGTGTTTTACAAGAACTTCGTGCTGAAGGTGAAATAGCATTTATTAAAAGGGGCGTTTACAAAAAACTCAAATAACAGGATTTAAGAAAACATATTTATGCTTATATTTCAAACGAAACTCAACTAAAAAAATTAATCAAATTCTGTTTTTCAAAAAGATTGCTACTTTTAGGTAGTTGATCAAATCTTCCCGGTGATCAATGATCCTGACAAAAACGAAAGTCAGGATTTGTGACAGCCGAAGCCGGACAATTTTTATTCGATGAGCCTTTCAGGATTCCAACTATACCGTTGGAATATACGACGGTCTGGTCGTTTCCCGAGAGGGGGGTGTGGGCGACTCATAAATCGTATTATCGCGGCAATTTCGCGCCGCAGATAGCCCGTAATATTATCGAGATGTACAGCCGCAAAGGCGATAAGGTTCTCGACCCTATGGTGGGGGCGGGAACAACGCTTATCGAGGCGAAGCTGCTTGCACGAAACGCCGTCGGTATCGATATCAATCCCGATGCGGTTAAACTTTCGGCCGAAGCGATTCGATTCAAACATAAACCCGCAAGCCGGCAGGAAGTCAAAATCGGCGATGCGAGAGATTTATCTTTCTTAAAAAATAATTCGATAGATTTAGTTCTGACGCATCCGCCTTATATGAACATTATCAAATATTCCAACGGCGAAATAGAAGGGGACCTTTCCAATATCGGCTCACTGCCGAAATTCTGCGATGAGATAGAAAAAATCGCGGCCCAGTTGTTTCGCGTCCTTAAGCCGGACAAATACTGCGCGATTCTTATCGGCGATACCCGCAAGGGGAGGCATTTTGTGCCGCTTGCATTCAGTGTGATGCAGCGGTTTTTGAAGGTCGGCTTCGTGCTCAAGGAGGATATTATCAAAATCCAGCATAACTGCACGATGACCGGGCGATGGCGGCCGAAGGCCTTAAAAGGCGGATTCTATCTGATTATGCACGAGCATTTGTTCGTCTTTCGCAAACCCCGCCCCGGCGAGGACCTTTCCCGAGTCCGATACAGCAGGATTGTTTAAGAGTTTACTTACCCACCCTCCAAATACATACCAAATGCCATATACCAAATACTAAGTACTATTCAATAACGGCTATCTTTCTGTGTGTGAACTTTTTTTTTGAGTTGTCACCGGCGTAGTCCGCGACGATTTGGCCGGTGCCGAGAAGTTTGTATTTATAGATAACAAGACCTTCGAGTCCGACGGGGCCGCGGGCGTGGATTTTATTGGTGCTGATGCCGACCTCGGCTCCGAGTCCGTAACGGAAGCCGTCACTGAATCGCGTGCTGCAGTTGACCAGGACATTGGCGGAATCGACTAATGACATGAATTTCTCGGCCTTTGCCTTGTCCGCGGTGACAATGGCGTCGGTATGTCCCGAGCCGTAACGGTTGATATGCTCGATAGCGGCGTCGAGGTCATCGACGACTTTTATCGAAAGGATATAGTCGAGATATTCGGTAGCCCAGTCCTGCTCGGTCGCCGGCTCGACGTCGATAATCGCGGCGGTTCTTTCGCAGCCGCGCAACCGGCAGCCGTTTTGCTCCAGTGCCGTTTTTGCTTTCGGCAGAAATTCCGCGGCAATGTCACGATGGACAAGGAGCGTCTCGGCGGCGTTGCAGACCGCTACGTACTGGCATTTGGAATCGACGGTGACATCGACCGCCATCTGCATATCGGCGTCGCTTTCGATATAGACGTGACATATACCGTCGGCGTGGCCGAGGACAGGGATGTTGGTGTTGTTCATTATGTAGCGGACGAATTCGTTGGAGCCGCGGGGGACGACCAGGTCGATGTATTCGTCTAAGGCGAGCATTGCGGCGACGTCTTCGCGGGTCTCCATGAGTTGGAGCCAGCCGGAGGGCAGAGAAGCCTTTTCACCGGCGGCGGAAATTGTCCCGGCCAGGATGCGATTGGTGTTGGCCGCTTCGCTGCCGCCTTTGAGCAGGACGGCGTTGCCGCTTTTAAGGCAGAGCGTGGAGATTTGCACGAGTGCGTCCGGGCGGGACTCGAAAACCACCCCGATGACGCCGATGGGGCAGGTGACTTTGTAGAGTTCGAGGCCGGTGTCAAGCTCGGTCGCGACGATGGTTCGGCCGACCGGGTCGTCGAGCGTTATGAGGGTCTCGATGCCGGCGATGGTCTGGGCGATTTTAGGCTCATCGAATTTCAGACGCTTGAGCAGCGGCCCGGGGAGATTATTTTTTTCCGCCTCGGCGAGGTCCTGCCGGTTGGCGGCGATAATGGCGGCGGACCGCTGCCGAATGGCCTCGGCGATTTCCGTTAGGGCGCGATTTTTTACGGCCGTTGAAGCCGCGGCCAGACTTATCGATGCTTTTTTTGCCTCCTGGGCGATTTCGGTAATACTCATTATTTTTTCCTGTTGACTGAAATTTATTCTCTGGTTACTATAAGATTTTAATAAATAATACGTAATTTGCAATAAGTAATTATTTCGCGGGTGTAGCTTAGAGGTAAAGCTCCAGCCTTCCAAGCTGGCTACGTGGGTTCGATTCCCATCACCCGCTTTTTGCGGCAAGAGAAAGGCATTTCCTCTATTTTAACAAAGCTGGTTGCGGAGCGCAAGAAAAATCTTACCGGACTTGCAAAAATTCTTTAGTAGGGATTTTTGGAGAATTTAGAATACCAAAATAATAAAAGCTACAACATTATCACAAGTTAATTACTTTATTCTCTTGAGCTTTATTATCTTTAGTCAGGTCATTTCTAATTTTGAGTAAGCTGGAATCATTCGGATACTGTTTCAATCCATTTTCAATTACCTGCAAGGCATCAGTACGGCGATTCAAATTGAATAAAGTAATAGCTAATATAGCAATGCGTTTAGGATTAGATTCATGATTATTTGCTTTTTCTGCCCACTCATATGCTTGTTCATCCTTCTTAAGTCGATTAGCGCTTAAGGCACCAAGATAGTATATTATTGCCACAGCCCTTTTATTTAGGTCGGCCTCCATCGTCGGCTTCATCTCAGCCACTTTCCTTTGACTCTCTTCATATGCTTGAATGGCACGTTTGGAGTGCTCAAACGCCTTCACAAAATCTTTCTCCTTGTAGTACTTAGCTGCAGCGTTATTTTCGTCCATGGCAACAGTGGCGTGACCGGTTATTATGCTTCCGATTCGAATACGACCATCAGGGAGCTTTTCGATACCAGAGGTGCGTTGTTCAAGATCCTTAAGGGCTCTTGTCAAAATCTTAAGGTCTTTGCGGGTTAGAGCAACATCGGTATTAACATCCTCAATTCTATCTTCAAGCTCCTTAATGGCATCTCTTGTTTCATCTGGGGGAATATTATGATGAATAATAATACCATTAACATCACCAGCGAATATGTATGAGTTACCAAGTTGGTCTCCGGTTTTAACTGTAGTTACCTCAACATTATTAGCATCGCCAGCAAATATAGGTGAGCCTTCATGTTGGTTACCAGTTTTTATTGTAGTGCTTGGACTTGACGACTTGAGGAGCCCAATAATAGTTGCAAGTATTACAAATACTCCTGTAATTATAGCACCAATTATAGCTGCTTTGATTGTTATTCTCATAATTGTAATAAACTACAAAATATGATGAATTTTTACCAGTCTAAAATTAGTAATGTGAAGGCATAAAAATACCCCGCTATAGGGGGTAATAATAGGGCTTAAAAAGAGTTGAATATCGTATTTCGATTGATATGATTTCATTGCCTGGATAGAATGTAACGGAGAAGGTTAGAAAGGTGTGAATGTAAGAAAGTTAGAAAGGTGTGAAAAGTTAGAAGGGTGTGAAAAGTTAGAATGGTGTGAAAAGTATGAAAGGAGAGGAAGATGAAAAGCACAAAAGGTGTGAAAGGTGAGAAGGGTGTAAAAGGTGAGAAGGGTGTGAAAGGTGGGAAAGGTCAGAAGGGTAAAGCTGCTCAATATTTCGAGGATTTGCATATCTACCAGCGGGCGAGAGAATTAGTCAATGCAATCTATGCCGTAACGAGAGACAGTGACTTCAGGCGGGATTCGAGCCTGGTTGACCAGATTCGTCGTGCGGCAGTTTCAATCATGTCCAATATCGCCGAGGGATTCGAGAGAGGCGGCAAAACGGAATTTATCCAGTTTCTTTATATCGCCAAAGGCTCGTGCGGGGAAGTACGGGCACAACTTCAGATTGCTCAAGACCAGAAGTATCTGCAATATAACGAATACCAGCGACTTTATGACCTTTGTAAACAGATTAGCGGGATGATATCGAATTTTATCGCTCATTTGCAAAAAACCGATTATCAGGGTGAAAAAATCGGCAGAGCCAAAAGGCTCAATCGACAGAACGATAAGAAACGAATGGAGGAATTTTTCGCTTCGCAGGGAATTAAACTACCCAATTATGATGAGCAGTAATGCGGTTAATTGAACTTTCCGGCCTTTCAAACCTTCTCACTTTTAAAACTTTTCCGGCCCGTTCAAACTTTGTGAAGATAACGATATTTAAAACAGGGTTGATATTCATATGAAGGTATTATAAAATGACGGGAAATTAAGGAGAGATATTATGGATATTACTGTTATAAAGGGATTCTTTTTTTGGTGCACGTTTATTAACGTGTTATTGCTGGTTCTCTCGTTCCTGTTCTGTGCCCTCGCCGGTGACTGGATTTACCGAATGCACAGCAAGTGGTACCCGATTTCCAGAGAGGCGTTCAATGTGGCAATTTACTGCTTCACCGGATTGTTCAAGATATTTGTTATCGTGTTCAATTTCGTCCCCTGGATTGCCCTTGTGATAATAGAATGAGCCGGGACATGTAATAGTTGGAAAGAGGTAGTTATATGGAAGGGTACGTGGAAGTTTTCGTCGCAACGGATATTACGTTCGCATATCTGATGAAATCAAATCTCGAAGCCGCCGGTATCCCGGTTCATATCGACAACGAGAATCTGCAGGGGGCTTATTGCCTCGACGGCATGGTTCCGCGTGTGCTCGTTCCGGAAAATTATGCCGAGCAGGCGAAGCAGATTATCGAAGAGATTCGACAATCTGCACTGGATGCCACCGATGACAATGAGCAGGAACAGCAATGATATAACCATCGAAGAACCGAAATCGTAGAAATTTATAATGTTTGGCATGAACTTAGTTCTCCTCCACCTTGAGAGATAATACTATTAAGATGAAGAGAGCAACGTTGTTATGAAGGTTAATATCAGGGCTTTTTTATTGACGGCGGCGTTGGCCGGTATGTTGATATATTGCCCAATCGCGACGGCTCAGGACGAGTCGCCCGAAGCGGGCGGGACTCAGGTGGTTCCGACGCCGGGACAAATCCCGCCGTTGCCGCCGCGTCTGCCGGAAGGGATACCGGCGTTTCCCGGGGCCTGGGGTGGCGGAATGTTCACAACCGGCGGCCGGGGCGGAAAGGTCATTGAAGTGACGAACTTAAACGACAGCGGGCCGGGAAGTTTTCGTGCGGCGATAGAGGCACAGGGGCCGAGAATTGTCGTCTTCCGCGTCGCGGGAATTATACCGCTGCTGTCGGCGATAAATATAAACAATACCGATATTACTATCGCAGGCCAGTCGGCACCGGGTGACGGCATTTGCCTGGCCGGCGATTCGGTCAATATCAACACGCACAACGTTATTATGCGTCACCTTCGTGTCCGGCGCGGCCGGCCCGAAGGCGGACAAGGCTCGGATAATATCGGCGGAAATCCAGAGGGACAAATAATCGTGGACCATTGCTCGGCGAGCTGGGGCATGGACGAAAACCTCTCGCTCTATCGTTATATGAAGCCTATGCCAGACGGCAGACGCGTCAAGTATCCGACCGAGAACGTGACAGTCCAGTGGTGTATTTCCAGCGAGGCCTTAAACGCCGGCAACCATGCGTTCGGCGGCACATGGGGCGGCAGAGATTCGACGTTCCACCATAATCTGTTCGCATGTAATACCGGTCGCAATCCGTCAATCGGGATGTCGGGCGAGTTCGACTACCGTAACAACGTGATTTTCAACTGGCGTCACCGGACTATGGACGGCGGCGATGAGACTTCGATGATAAACGTCATTAATAATTATTACAAGCCCGGTCCGGCGGCGAACCAGGACATGGTAAGCACCATCGCACGGATCGAGCAGCGCAATATGTACTCACCCGGCAACCGGTGGAAACCCGGTAACTGGTATCCCGAGGCTACAGAACGTCCCGGTAAGTGGTATGTCGCCGGTAATATCGTTGAGGGTTTCCCCGACGTCACCGCAGACAACTGGAAGGGCATGCGGTCGTCTAACCGCGGTGACGCCCCCGAAGCGGCCCGCGTGAATACGCCGTTTGAGGCATGGCCGGTGAAACAGGAGACGGCGATGGAAGCTTTTAATTCGGTTCTGGCGAAAGCCGGTGCAACGCTTCCTCGCCGCGATGCAGTAGATAAACGTGTCACCGAAATGGTTCTCACCGGCAAAGTTGGCAACGAAAACGGCATCATCAACGACCCGAAAGAGGTCGGCGGTTATCCGGAATATTCCTTTTCGCCGGACCAGGTCCCGGTTGATACCGACCACGACGGCATGCCCGATGAGTGGGAGAAAAAATATGAGCTGGATCCCGAAGACGCATCGGACGGAAGTGCCGATTCCGACGGCGACGGCTACACTAACGTCGAGGAATGTCTTAACGGCACAAATCCCCGCGAGAAAATCGACTACACGAATCTCGGAAACAACATCGATGAAATCAGTTAGAGCCGTAGGGGCAGGCCTATGTGCCTGCCTTGGGCAGCTTGCTTTTATAGGGACACATAATGGATTTGTCGAAACAGCTTTTTATAAATCTTTGCCTGATGGGGCTGGTGGTTGGAATGGACGCCGGTCTCGATGCCCGCGCTGCCGATGTCACGAACGTGGGACTTTATCGTGTATTCGAGGTCCAGATACAAAACGACAGGCCATACGAGAATAAGTTTGCGGACGTGGATTTGGCTGTCACTTATACTTCGCCTTCGGGAAAGACTGTGGATTTCTGGGGATTTTTTGACGGTGACGGCCGGGGCGGCGGAAATCTTACTAACGGGAACATCTGGAAACTGCGTTTTATGCCGGATGAATTAGGAAACTGGAGCTATACCTATCGATGGAGTGACGATACGCCCGGTGGAAAAGGATCGTTTGCGTGTGTAGGTGACGGAGCCGGCAAGGGGGTGCTGAAGGCTTACAAAAAGAATCCTCACTGGTTTGCCTACAACGGGACCGAGCCGGTCTGGCTGAAATCGTATTACGAAACCGGTCACGGCGTAATCGCCCAGGATTTCATCTGGGTGGCCGAAAATGTGTACGGCAATTTCCTGCAGCACGGTTACAACCACCTGCAGGTCAATTGGCTGCTGTCACTGTGCTGCTTCAGGCAGTGTTACTTGGACGGGCCGGAGCCGGAAACGTTCGACCTGACACTCTACGAAGAAGGCAAGGCATCGAGCACTATGAAATTGAACGTATGGCACATAATGGAACGTCACCTTGGTTTCCTGAACGATCACGATGTCGGTGTGCACATGTTCTTAGGTTTCGACGGGGCAAAAAATGACGGGCCTGCCTGGGACAAGTTGAGCGAGAGTGAAAAGGATTTTTACGTCCGCTACGTTGTCTCGCGGATTGGGCCGTATGCGAACATTGCCGGCTGGAACTTCGTTTGGGAAGTGCCCGGCGACCGACAGCAGTATGAGCTGGGCCTGATGCGCCTGTTGAAAAAATACGATGTGTTCGAGCACCTGTGCACGTACGAGGACGAGTGCCCGCGTGATAACGAGTATAATCGTCCCGAATATACTTTTGCGGCGGTCGAGAACCACCTGATTGCCGCCGGTTCCAAGAATCTGGAGAGGCACTACTGGAAGGAGCCGTGGACACATCACATGGCGGTGATTCAGGGCTACGAGGGCAAGCCTGTCTATATGTCCGAGGGCAATGCGCTATGGCGACGGTTCTGGCACGAGCGAACGGGGGCGACCCAGGATGATTTGCGAAGGGCGGCTTGGGCCTGTGTCACCGGCGGGGCGTCTTTTAACTGGAACGGCCATTTGAAGGAATATGAGTTATGCGCACACGGGCCGACCGGATTGCCGTTTAACGAGGATAATCCCTTCAAAGAGTCGGAAAAATATATTGATATCATCGCTCAGGTAATGAATAATGAAGTGGCATTTTACCGCATGACGCCACAGGACGGATTGCTAAAACAATATGATGCGATGCGTGTCTGGGCATTGGCCGAACAGGGAAAACAATACCTTGTCTTTTCAAGCCACGGCGAACCGTTCGGGATAATATTGACGGCGGGGGATTATATCAACAACATCTGGATAAATGCCAAAACCGGGCAGCAGACGAAAGTCCGCCCCGTTTCGGTCTCCGGCGGAAATAGCGACCCCATCCTGTTCAATCCGCCGAGCCGTGATACCGATTGGGTGCTTATCCTCAGAACAGAGAAATAGTTTCTACTGTTTACACCGCGTAAAACTACCGGTGGTTTTTGAAACATAAAGCTTGTTGAATTATTTTATAAGTGGGTAATATCGTTAATGGAGGGCTATCAAGTGGCGGCGTATGTTATTGCTCGTGTTGAAGTGACCGATAGGCAGAGATATAAAAAGTACCTCGAATTAACTCCGGCGACGATTGCCAAATATGGGGGGCGGTTTATTGCCAGAGGGGCCGAAACAATGTCACTCGAAGGGCCCGAGGAGAAACGGAGAGTCGTAATTCTGGAATTTCCATCGATCGAGAAGGCCCGGCAATGGTATAACTCGGATGAATATCAAGAGGCTAAGAAAGTGCGAGCCGGGGCGGCAAAAGCGGAATTTATAGCAATCGACGGCGTGTGAATAGATATAATTAAAACGGCAAAATGTTGTACCCTGGATGCCGGAATAGTTGCTTGACGGAACAATGAAAAACAGGACATATTTGTCTTTAAGAGATTCGCAGTTGGTCTAAAGGAAAAAATCGACTCTGTGGAACCGGGCAGAAAGGAGGCTTGCTATGAGGACGTGGATTATTGTCATGGTTTTTTTATTGACCTGCATTTCAGGATGCGCCTCGCTCGAATCTATGTGTGAAGATGAGAAGGAGATTCCTCTTTCTGATGTTCCCGTAGTGGCGGTCGATGCGGCCCGGCAGGCGGTCGGAAAAATCACCTTAACGGAAGCGGCGGTTGAGAAAAAAGGCCGTACAGTGTATGTGCTGGAAGGCACGGCAAACGGGAAAGAGTATGAAATTGAAGTTACCGCCGACGGCAAGGTCCTTGACGTGGAGCAGGAGGGCATGTTTGACGATGATGGTTAGAAAGACTGCCGCACAGCCTTAAGCGAGAGTACATTGCTACCGCCAAAGTTCTAATCCTGAATTTTGGTTGATATAGGAAGTTCGTATAAAAAATCGGGGACCTGAAAGATGATATTCAGGTCCCCGGTCATTTCCAATTCTTTATTATTTACTTACCGATCACCTGCGACATATCGAACTTGCCCTTCGGATAGGGCGGTGCTATAGATGCGAAAATCATCGAGTGGGCCGTTGAAGTAAGGATCAGCGTCATATTGTGACCTGCCGAGCCAGTTCTGTGTGGTCTCGCCCAGGTTCGCCGGTGTCACCTGTGTTGAGCCGTTTGCACCAAGTTGTGCAGCGTCTTCTCTGTAAGCAATCTCCGGAATATACGTTCCTGTAGTTATTGCTCACTTTACTTCTGTATCATCGTTCTGATTACAATATAAAATATCTCAATGCCAGTTAGATCCAGGCTCTATGTTATTACTTATTACCCAGCCACTTACATCTTTGGGTAGCTATCCCAGGTATGTTTATATTGAATAAAGCATTACAAACCTGAGCGATTACATGAGCCTGGATCCTGCATAAATGTATTACTGGCTATACCCACCTTATATAGACAAGCTATATGCGCTGTCGTTATATTCTCCGAAAAACTAAAGAGCCGACTTATACAACCAAATATCATCCACGAGCAAAATGCCTTCGCTTCCGGCGCCGGTTCTTTCCAGACCAACTATAATATGAGTAACATTAGCCAGATTGATACCGAAGTCCGTCAGGGGTATCTCTGCATTTTGCCATTGAGCCTGTGTCAGATCAACACCACTTATAACCAGCTTGGAGTTGTTCAGCTTGACGTACAACTGCTCCGTTCCGGCATTATTCGGATCGCCGTAGAACCACAAAACCAATGACTCAGGAGCGCCAATAGTCCAATCACTGCCGATTGGAAGGTCGCTCGTGTTCGCAGTAACTTCTGATGAGCCTGAGCTTGTATTGTCGTAGAAAAGCGGCACCGATTGATTTCCGCCGTGAACGATACCGGTTTCAAGGGAGGAGCCTTCAAAATAGCCTATCTGTGAGCCGCCCTTTGACGAATTGGCGATTCCGTCCATCCATGTTTCATATACCAGATGGCTACCCTCCTTCCCGGCCTCAATGTCGTTGTAGGACTCGAAATCGTCGACGACAATATATTCCTGCGTTACAAAATTCCAGATGTTGCCCAGCCAAATTGATGGGCTTTGGGTGTTATTAACCTCATCGATGCGCCAGTAGTAAGTGCTGCCTAAATCAAGAGTGGGTGGATTATAGCTGGCTTGGTTTACGGTCGTAGCAGTTACAGTGCTGTCTATAACGGTCTGCAGGTCGGTGCTGAGATACACGTTATGTTCGGCCGCTTCTCTGCCGGGTCTCCAGCTCAGAGCAGTATCTATAGCTACTTCCGTTGCTTCGGATGCCGGGCTTGGCTCTCTTGCAAAGACCGGTATTGCCATGAATCGCACTTCGCTCAGACCGTACTTGTTAAACATGCCGGCGCCGCCGACCCAGTTGTTGTTGGCGGTGACCTTAACATATTTAACCTCCTCGCCGTCAAAAGGTACTGTCGTATTGGCTGCATAATCTGCGGCACCGGGCGCCTGGGTCAATTCGGAAACATTTGCCTGCGTCCAGGTAACGCCGTCTGCAGAGTATTCTATCGTCACCTCTTTAATTCCGTATAGTGCAAGAATTGAATTACCGTTGTAGTTCCATATCAGCATCTCATGCATCTTACAGGGCTTGTCGAACTGGTATTGTATCCAGGCCGAACCCGGGTCACCGGCAGAGCTGAGCCACATATCAGCTGAATTGATTGAGTGCAGGTCATTTTCATCCAGTCCCGAGCCGTCGATGGTTTTTTCCGGCCCCTGGTTTTCCGCATGACTGGAGGCAGTAGCGGTGATATTTGCTCCGTCAATGGGAATCGCATAGGGCTCGACTGTAAAGCTCCAGACTTCGCCTCTATGGACGGTAAGATCCGGAGGGGCGTTAACCTCATCGACTCGCCAGTAATATGTCTGGCCGAATTCGAGTCTGCCGGGATTATAACTATTGGCATCCAGGGCCGGGCCCACTAACAGCGAACTGCTTATATCGGCGTTATTAACGTCATCAAAGATAATTCCTAAATACACGTTATGAGTCTGGGCAGATTCGCCCGGCTTCCAGCTAAGGATCACATCACGTATTACATCTACGGCATCGTCTTTGGGTTCTGGCGAAGATGCCCGAACCTTTGATGTAGCCAGCATAGCCTGCTGTACTTCGGCTTCGCTTAATGCATGATCAAAGATTTTGACATCGTCAATAATGCCGTTGAAGGCGGCGTCGCCGGGACTTGTCAAGGTCCGGGCACCAATGGTAATCGTCGCCGAGGTCGCAGCGCCCAGAGTCCCGCCGACGTTTGTGCCTGTGCTCACGCCATTGATGTACATCGTGGCTGTGGTCCCGTCGTACGTGACAGCTACGTGCTCCCACTGCCCTACCGGCGGAGCCGACGCCAGCCAGTTAGGGAAGCCGCCCGCAAACCCAATCTCACTGGTGGCAGCATTGTTGATCGTAAGCTGCCAGCACGAGGATGTTCCGGTGCCATCGGCCTTGCCGATTATTCCCTGATAGGCGCCTGTACTTCCCGCCCAATTGATCCAGGCGGCCAGGCTGAACTGCCCTGTGTCCTCGGACGGGTTCCATGTCCCGGCACGGACGTAGTTGCCTGACGTGCCTGGAAATAACAAAGCGGTGCCGAAGCCCGGTTTGCTCTGCACCCAGTTGACAGTGCCGTCAATCGTGGCGTTATGCTCGTTTCCGGAAGCATCTTTCACGATGGTGCCACTGCCTTCGTCCATTGGGTAGTATGCAGCCATGTCGGCAACAGTATTTTTGGCCAGGATCAACACAGCGGAAATTAAAGTTAGATAAATCAATTTCTTACACATAATTTTCCTCCATTAAACATTAGTATTAGAATCATCAGGAACCAGTGGAATTTCTGCATTATAAATAAACAAATTTCCACCTATTTTTTATTCTTCCGATTTTCATACCGCCAGTGAAAAACTGGTGGATAAAAACATCCGCCAAGGGCGGACAGACAAAGCCTGAAATCGGTAATGCAACCAGTTTTAATTGTTGGTTATTTACTTATCGATCACCTGCGACAAATCTAACCTGTCCTTCGGATAAGGCGATGTTATAGATACGAAAATCATCCAATGAGCCATCGAAGTATGGATCATCGGTATATTGTGACCTGCCGAGCCAGTTCTGTGTGGTCTCGCCCATGTCCGCAGGTGTCACCTGTGTTGAGGCGTTTGCAACAAGCTGTGCGTTAAGGTAAAGTGCCATACTCATACTCGTGCCGTCAATGGTAACAACCACATGGTGCCAGCCTGACAACAGTTCGTCCGGCGCGCTCAACTGAGACTCTGCTCCATTGCCGCCGGTTGTGATGGCAAATCGCATTATTGAGCCGTTACTCGGAGTTAGGAACATGTTGACGGTTGTGCCGGTACCGATATCGAAGATTCGTTGCCAGTCGTCGCCTTCACCCGACCAATTTACCCACGTGGCAATAGTGCAATCGGTCAGCGTACTTACGGTCGAACCGATAGGCAGCTCGACATAATCGTCTTCGCCATCTAACGTCAAAGCCATCCCATAGCCGGGTAATCCTTGTTCATATACCGGATCGCCATAAGCAGTGCCGTTAAGATTATTGCCGGAGCTGTCTTGCACGTTATTTTCCATCGTGTATTGTACCATAAGGTTGTCCGTTCCCGGATCTTCCGGCTGAACCACCGGCGGAGCAATTCGATACAGCGTGAAGTCGTCCAGGAAAATCATTCCTGAACCGCTGCCCTCGATACCGATGCTCAGGGTTGAGACATTGCTCAGATTCATACCCGTAAGGTCGATATTCCACTGTTTCCACAGGGGTACAGATAAATCGCCGTCGAACGTTAGTTTGGTATTGCCGATCCTGGCATACAACCGGTCGTTAGCAGCGTTGGCCAGGTCGCCTCGAATCCATAATACCAGTGTCTGAGGCGAACCTGTGGACCAGTTCCCGCCGATTGGAAGGTCACTTGTGCTCACGGTAACTTCTGATGAGCCTGAGCTTGTATTGTCGTAGAAAAGCGGCACCGATTGATTTCCGCCGTGAACGATACCGGTTTCAAGGGAGGAGCCCTCAAAATAGCCTATCTGTGAGCCGCCCTTTGACGAATTGGCGATTCCGTCCACCCATATTTCATATACCAGGCGGCTACCTTCCTTCCCGGTTTCAATGTCGTTGTAGGACTCGAAATCATCGACTACAAGATATTCCTGCGTGGAAAAGCTCCAGATATCGCCCTGCCAGATCGACGGTGTCTCGGCGTTGTTGACCTCGTCAATCCGCCAGTAGTAGGTGTTGCTTAAATCGAGCGCAGGGCTGTAATTTGCCTGGCTTGTCGTGACCAAAAAAGCGGCACTATCTATCACCGCCTGCCGGTCGGTGCTCAGATAAATGCTGTGTTCGGCAGCTTCTCTTCCCGCCCTCCAGGCGAGGCTCGAAACTACAGCAACATCTGTTTTCTCGAATTCCGGGCTGGGCTCTCTTGCAAAGACCGGTATTGTCATGAACCGCACTTCGCTCAGACCGTACTTGTTAAACATGCCGGCGCCGCCGACCCAGTTGTTGTTGGCGGTGACTTTGACATATTTAACATCCACATTGTCGAAAGGTACTGTCGTATTAGCCGCATAATCTGCAGCACCGGGCGCCTGAGTCAATTCGGAAATATTTGCCTGCGACCACGTGATACCGTCTGCAGAGTGCTCTATCGTCACCTCTTTAATTCCGTATAATGAAAGAATTGAATTACCGTTGTAGTTCCATATCAGCATCTCATGCAGCTTACAGGGCTTGTCGAACTCGTACTGTATCCAGGCCGAACCCGGGTCACCGGCAGAGCTGAGCCACATATCAGCCGAATTGATTGAGTGCAGGTCATTTTCATCCAGTCCCGAGCCGTCGATGGTTTTTTCCGGCCCCTGGTTTTCCGCATGACTGGAGGCGGTTGCGGTGATATTTTCTCCGTCAAGGGGAATCGCATAGGGCTCGACTGTAAAGCTCCAGATATCACCCTTTGTCGGATTAGCAGGATTTACACTATTGACTTCGTCGACACGCCAATAGTAGGTTTGATCATAAACCAATCCTGTGGGTGTAAAAGCAGTCTCGCCCTGTCCCTGGCTGAGTAAGACTTCACGAGTATCAGCGCGGCTCGCGTAATTGACATTATCAAAGTCTGTTCCGAAATAGACATCATGCGAGACAGCGTCTTTGCCGGCTATCCAGCTTAAGGTCGTGTCGCGGTGCACGTCGGTCGCGGTATCCGGTGGATTGGGATTCTTACTCCAGTAAAGGTTGGCGAACGCCCCTTGCATGACCTTCCCCACCTCCGCCGCGCTCAACGCCGTGTCGAAGATGTAGACCTCATCGACGGTCCCATTGAAAGGAGCATCGGCTTCGGCGCTTTGAAAATTCAAGGCCCCGATGACAATGGCTGCCCCCGTGCCGGTGCCCAGAGCTATGGCAGAAGTACCGACGTAGGCACCATTGATGTACATTGTCGCGGTAGTTCCATCATGCGTGAAGGCCACGTGTTGCCACTCGCCGACCGGCGGCGCCGGTGCCGGATAGACCGGGGCGCCGCCACCGAAGCCGAAGCCGATCTCGTTGGTCGAGTTGCTCATCGTAAGCTGCCAACGGATCGCCACGAAGACACCGTCGCACTTGGTGACTATTCCCTGGAAGGTACTGGTGGAGTTGGCGCCCGCCCACTTTATCCAGGCGGACACGCTAACCTGCCCGGTGCTTTCGGATGGGTCCCATGTTCCGGCACGCACGCAATTGGCCGAGGCGGCGTCGCCTGGGAAGTCCAGAGCGGTGCCGAAGTCCGGTTTGCTCTGCACCCAGTTGACAGTGCCGACAATCGTGGCGTCATGCCCGCTTCCGGAAGCATCTATCACGACGGTGCCACTGCCTTCGTCCATAGGGTAGTAGGCGACTATCTCGGCCGTAGTATTTTCGGCCAGGATCAACACAGCGGAAATTAAAGTTAGATAAATCAATTTCTTACACATAATTGTCCTCCTTTAAACATTAGTATTAGAATCATCAGGAACCAGTGGAATTTCTGCATTATAAATAAACAAATTTCCACCTGTTTTTTATAATTGGGTTGACTCTACCTCCATTCTTTAAAAAATCCCTACCTAATGAAAAACAGAAACGCTAATTCCGAAGTTTACAACTCCGGCGGTCTGACTTTCAGGGACCTTAAAGATTAATGATGTTTTTTTCGCCTGCCTGAGAATGTTTGACTCTGGATGCTTACCTTTGCAGGCATAGCTAACCATCAGTTACTTATACCAGATAAAGCGCCTTATTGTCAAGATAAAAAGTAGATGTATAGTTGCCGCGTTGAGTTTTAGACGTGGATATAAGTATATAACGACTTGCACGAATAAGTTCGACTTTGGCGGGGGAGATTAATACAACCTTATGAAAAGCAGTGGGGAGCGGGAAAATTTTTGGGTAGTGGAAAAGCTGTTGTATTTTCGTAAGCTTTTCTGACGGCGTGGATTAGCTTATTTCCGCAACAGTCCTATAACAAAATTTTGATATTATTGATAAAAGTTTGGACTAAATTCTTGACAAAGTGGTAAAAAGTGGTAAAATTCCCCACATTGTATAAGTTAAGTGGGACGAATGCCATGCTTTTATTAACAGGTGAATACCAGCACGTTGTGGATAACAAGAGCAGGGTTCTCATCTCAAACAAGCTGAGAAGCCAAATTGACGTCGATGTGCACGGCAGCAGTTTCTATCTTGTTCTTGGGGCCAACGGCATTCTCTGTTTATATCCGGAGAAATATTTCGAGCAAATCGCCCTTGCGGTGGCGCCTGGCGCAACCGCTCCCGACGAGACTGTGGCGTTCGAGCGAATCAGCTTCGCATTGGCCAGCAAGGTTGAATTGGATAACCAGGGCCGGTTGCTTTTGAACGATAGTTTGCGGAAAAGAGCCGGACTGAAAGATCAAATTACGTTAATAGGTGTTAGAGACCATATTGAATTGTGGAACAGCGAAAGCTGGGAGCAATATCTCTCGGACAATATGGCTCAATATCAGAAACAGATGTCGCAGGCAAGGCAGGTTGTCCTGCAGAAAAAGAACGAAGAACTTTAACCGTAGGAATGGAGGCATAATGATAGGAATGGATTCGGACCATTGTCGTGTTGTTGCCGAAAGCCTCAGAGGTCAAAGGGAAGTTGACGATCAGACCTTCGCCTCGCTTGCTGTTCTCAGCGAGCGTCTCGAACGGCTGAAAAAACTCGACGAGGCTTTTGTCGGCGTAACATTTTCGTCCGATGTTAAGCAGCTACAGAGCCACAGGAGAACGGCCCCGGTCGTTTAACAGGGCAATGGATTAACATGATGTATCGCGGTTGGGTGAGCAAATGCAGTTCGCCGGAATTGGATATCAGACCTTGACTTTTGGTATGAAAAAGTGAATGGTTCAATTATTGAGCATATTCCGGTTCTTGCCGAGACATTGGTCGAACAGATAAACTTACCGACGGATGCGGTGATGGTCGATGCGACCATTGGACACGGAGGTCATAGTTTTCTGTTCGGTAAAAAATTGAGCAAAAGGGGGACTATAGTCGGTTTTGACCTTGATAAAGATGCTTTGAGAAAGGCCGGGACCAGATTAGAAGGGCTTTCCTGCGGGAAAATTTTAGTTCATTCGAATTTTTCGTATATCAGCGAGTGCCTCGGCAGACAGGAAATAGAAAAAGTCGATTTTATATTGGCGGATTTGGGTCTTTGCTCGGCTCAGGTGGCCGATGAGAAATTTGGCCTGAGTTTCAACACAAATATGCTGCTCGATATGAGAATTGACAAAAGATTAAAGAGCACTGCTGCCGATATAGTCAATAGAGAAAACGAAAAAGATTTAGCTGATTTGATTTTTAAATTTGGGCAGGATCGGGCATCGCGGCGAATTGCGCGATTCATCGTGCATGAACGTAGAAAAGAACGGATTGCCACGACCGGTCAACTGGCTGAGATAGTATGCAGGGCACTGGGAAAAACGGGGCGAAATCGGAAAAGCAGAATACATCCGGCGACAAGGACTTTTCAGGCGTTGAGAATCGCCGTAAATAACGAGCTTGACAATTTACAAAAGTTGTTGAATTCGGCTCCGGCCCTGCTGAAAAAACACGGCAAAATCGCCGTTATCAGCTATCACAGCCTGGAAGACAGACTGGTTAAGAATAATTTTAAGCTGAATGCAGAGGCCGGTTTTTACAGGATCATCACGAAGAAACCAATATCGCCGAGCCGGGGAGAAATCGCCGAAAACAGGCGGGCAAGAAGTGCGAAATTAAGGATTGCTGAAAAACAATAACCGGATTGAGTTAGAAAATTGGAGTTGTATTATGACTTCGGATGCCAAGATTGGATTGCTGTTGGGTTTGGTCTTCATATTTATCATAGCTTTTGTTATTAACGGTCTGCCGCGTTTCCGCAGTGCGGTTGCCAATAACGAGAAGGCCGGTAATATTGTCGATCCGCAAAGCGATTCACAAGCCATCGGCCAGAGGGAACGCAGAGCACAGGACATGTTCGAATGGCAGGAGCAGCTTGCAGCCGAACCGGCCGGAGATTTCCAGACAGTCACACAGGAGCTGATAAATACCCAAAATGCAGGATTCGGACCCGTGGAGGAATCCAGATCGGTTACCGAGGTTGCCCAGAATAATGTAAATCAGGACAGCATCCGCTACACGATGTCTTTGACACCAAATGCATCTGTAACTGAAGATACTGCGACTAAAGAGTCGGCATATATGCCGGAAGCGGTTGTTCCGGCGGAAAATACCCGGCAAAGACCGGAACCTGTCAGGCCGGCTTCGCCCAAATCCTATGTTGTTCAGGATGGCGACGGAAATTTGTCTAATATCGCAAAGAAGTGTTATGGCAAAGTCGAGGGCAACAGATTAGTTAACGTCAACCGGATATTCGAGGCCAATCGCGGCGTATTGAGGTCCGCTGATGAAATTTACGTCGGCCAGAAGCTTGTCATCCCACCGCTGCCGGTTTCGACACAGAGAGGTACTAAAAATCGTAGTGTATTTTCCAATCAGCTTTTTGAAAGAGTTAATTCCGTAGGCGGCAGGACTGAGCCGGTGAAATGGTATGTCGTGAAGGACAATGACAGTCTCTGGACAATAGCCGCCGAGCAATTAGGCAACGGCAGCCGGTACAAGGAAATAAGCAAACTGAACGCCAATATAATAGTCGATGAAGACAGAGTCGATCCGGGCATGCGTCTGCAACTGCCGGCCCGATAAAGTGCTCGGCGAGAAAATCCCGTGTAGTTTTCGGTCCTGAACCGAGACCGCGACATAATCCATATCGTAATGTATATGTTTGTGATGTCACAATTTCGTTTTGTTTTCGCTGTACTTTGTATTACGGCGATTTTAATTTTTGCTGTTTACCTTCGTGACGCCAGTAACCGCATCACCTATGAGCTTTGCAGGTACAGGGCGGATGTTAGCCAATTAAAACAGGAACTCGGCGCCAAGCAGTTGCAACTGGAAAGTCTCATTAATCCGGCTGCAATTTCGCAGCGCCTTAATGAATTCAATAGTGATATTTAAAAGTTGAAAAGCGCTCGAATCACCATCTTCTTCTTCGTACTTCTTATCGTCTTGTTTCTCTCACTGGCCGCGCGGTGTTTTTATCTGCAGTATTTCAGGAACGAGCATTATTCCGAATTATGTCTGAATCAGCAGAGGTCCTTACAGCTATGGCAGCCTCAACGCGGCGTAATTCTTGATTGCCGAGGCAGGGTGCTGGCGGCAAGTAACAGGATACAGAACATTTTTGCCGAGCCGCGCGCCATCGAGGACGTAAAGGAGACATCCAGCGAGCTTGCCCCGGTTTTGGATATAGGTGCGCATGAAATCTGCCGTCAGATTCTGGAAGGTAAGAATCCCGGCTTTGTTAGAATTAAACGGGATGCGGATGTTTTGCAGTGCAGTGCCGCCGTCAGGATTAAAGGTATTGGGGCTCAAACGGACTGGCAGAGAAGCTATCCCACGGGGTATCTTTTCGGGAACATTATTGGTTTTACCAGCCGTGACAACCGCGGCCTGGAAGGCATTGAGCTTAAATACGATAAGGAGCTGAGCGGTTCCGGCGTTCAGAATGTTTTTTATGCCGACGTTCGTCGCCGTCCTATATGCCTGAAAGAGCAAAACGGCACTTTGGCCGACGGTGTGGGAATCATCCTTACATTCGATGCAACTATCCAGCAGATTGTTAGAGATGAGCTTCTCAAACAATACAGGGATTTCGAAGCCGAGTCCGCGGTGGCGATTGTCGCCGAGCCGAAGACGGGGGCGATTTTAGGCATGGTCTCGATTCCCGACTTCGATCCGGGCGATCTTGAATCGACGGATCCCAACAGCCGCCGCAACAGGTTGATAACCGACCAGTTCGAGCCGGGCAGTATGATAAAGCCGATTATCGTCGCCATTGCCGTCGATAACGGCACAATTCGGAAAGATGAAAAGATATTTTGCGAAAACGGTAATTATTCAGGCAAAGGATTTGGGCGGGTCAACGAATATCGCAATCATCGATTCGGCGATTTGAACATCAGGGAGGTCCTGATAAAGTCCAGCAATATCGGGATGGCCAAGATCGGGCAAAAAATGGGACAGAAAAAACTTTATGACGGGCTTAAACTTTTCGGATTCGGCGAGAAGGTCGGAGTCGAGCTGCCCGGCGAGGTCGAAGGTCTGCTGCGGCCCACAAGCCAGTGGAGCAGCTACAGTGTCACCCGAATACCGTACGGCTATGAGCTTAACGTTACTGCAATGCAGATGCTTCAGGCGTATTGTATCCTGGCCAACGGCGGTCGCATGGTTCGTCCTTATCTGGTCAAAGCGATTGTGGATAATAACGGCGAGATTGTTCAAATCAAACGGCCCGTGCCGCCGGTCGGCTATATCATCAAGCGCGAAGTTGCCGAATGGATTGTGCAGGATTGCCTGGTCGGAGTGGTCAACGAAAGAAGCAACGGGGGGACAGGCTGGAGGGCGAAGCTGGACAAGTGGCAGGTCTTCGGCAAGACCGGGACCGCTAATATCGCCCGGGTCGGCCAAAAAGGTTACGAAGATAATTCCAATATTGCATCGTTTGTCGCCGGTGCGCCGGTGGAAGACCCGGAGATTGTTGTTTTGGTTTCCATTCGCCGGCCGAACGGCGGATTGGGTAAAGGTGACAGCGGCGGGTCCGTCGCCTCACCGGTCGTCGGAAGGATCATCGAAAAGGCCCTAACTTACCTCGAGAATAGATAGAAAACAAAATTCGTTCATGTCATTTACAAGGTTCATACCGTTGGTAAAACCAACGGCTAATTATCCGGCAAGCCTAGAACTTCCGGATTAATCGGCAGTTTGATATCGTCTTCCGTTCCCGGTTTGCCGTCCGGATCGTGATTGAAAAAAATCTTTTTTCAAAAGCTATATATTGGTTTTCAATCGGGCTTCCATTTTAGGAACTCAACGTCTCTTGCTTTGACGAATTCCACATGCAAATCGACAAAAGCGACGTTGCAGCCTTCGCCCTGATGGTTGTCGGTGGTCAGGATTTCCGGCCCGCCGACCTGATTCCAGCCGGGATGGGTCTCGAACAGCAGGACGATATCTCCCTGTGTGGAGGTCCCCAGTTTGGCTATGTTCTCGTTGAGGGCATAATTGCAGGGGCCTTCGAATGCTCCCTTGCAAATAAATGATATTGGTTCGACTTCGCAATTTTCAATCAGTAAATCACACCATCTTTCCGGCGTTGGATACCGGCCATAATCATTCGCATAAAATATCATAGCCTTTGAGAGGCCGGACAAATTTGTCTGGCATACTTCCCTGAAGGCAAGTTGTCTTACCCTGGCCAGTGCCGGCATAAGAATCCCCATTAACAGCGCTACGAACGGCAATGCAACAACGGGCGCGATGATTCCGGTAATCGCCATGCCGGTGCCTTTTAATCTGCCGGCACTGTTATTGATTTTGACCAGACCGACAATTCCCAGAATAATCGCCGGGAGGGCGGTAATCATGCAGGTAAAAATGCTCAAAATCGCACAAACAAGTGCAGCAACTGCAAGGCCGCTTGTTTTGGGTGTTATTGGTGCGGTGGTTGCCCCAGACGGAGTTAGAACAGCCCCGCAGGCATTGCAGGATTGAGCGTTATCGGGATTTTGCGTTCCGCATTTCGGACAGTACATTCGTATTCTCCTTTAAATCTGTTGTATGATTTGCATAGTTTTTTCAATAATCTTTGAAATTACTCATCCATTGTGGCCAGTCGGTAGGCTTAACTCCGCCGGCAAGGGTCTGGGCATTGGCTCTATTGAAACCTTTATGCCAGTTGAGTGTCCACAATTCTTTAAGCCCGACTTTTCTGACACTAAAATCCAGAAAAGTGCAATTGATGCCTTCATTGTGGCGATTAATGCAAAAACGGTTCATTGAATTTTCATCAATATGTATTTGGTGGTCATAATATTCGGGAGGTGTGTCATCATCATCCGGCCACCCGCACCAGAAATAGCAATCCAAAAACATTGGGACATCGGAGGCGTTTGCGACATTTGGTGTCCCCCAGAATCTTTTAGCCGGTTTGTAAAGGGGATCTTCGCCGGGTACATAAATATAGCCGTTTACACCATAGCTGCCGTAATAACCTTCTGTTCTCCCATCTGAGGCTGGAATCTTTCCCCATGCTGTTGTAGTGTTGCCCCAGTAATCCACTCCTGGTGTCATATCGGGATTTGCAATTTTTGTAGCAACCGGGCAAAGCAGTATTTCTTCAGAGCTAACATAATAATCAAGCATCGCATCCATCCAAAGACCTCGATTGCCGTAACGCGTGTTGAACTTGCCATCATTATCTTGTGTGTATAGAAGGAAGATATTACCCCATTGTTTAAGGTTGGCCTGGCATAGGACTGTCTTTGCCTGCATCTTGACGCGGTTTAGTGCCGGCATGAGAAGTACCATCATCAAGGCAAAAGAGAAAACAGGGGTAATAATCCCTGCAATAGCGAGACCTTTACCGGTTATCTTGCCGCCAGATTTCTCGATTTTGACCAAGGCTATAATCCCAAGAATTATGGCGGGGATACCTGTCAGGATACCGAGTAAGAAACTCATCAGACCGAGAACGAGAGCAGCGATTGCCATGCCGCTCGTTTTGACGGTAATTTGTCCTGTGGCTGTCGGGGACGGAGTTAGTATCGCACCGCAGGCATTGCAGGATTGAGCGTTATCGGGATTTTGCGTTCCGCATTTAGGACAGTACATAGATAATTTCCTTTCGATTCAAGAATTATCTAACAGTTTTATTTGCACGACTTGTTCACAGGGATGTTAATTTGTCACCTGATTGTTTGCAAGAAATTTTCAGAATAATTTATATCTCAGGGTACCGGATTTATAGACCCTGAGCGGAATATATATCTTTGCCGATATAACCTTCTTCGATGCAGTACTGAATGATGTCACGTGCGAGCGGGGCGGCGTCACTTGAGCCGTGCTGGCCGCCTTCGATGACAACGGCGAAGGCGAGCTTTCTGTCGGTGCGGTTCGGCCCTGAGCTCACCGCCGAAGGGCTGTCCTCGGCGAAGCCGGCGAACCATGCGTGTTCCGGTTTCTCCGTTGAGCCTGTCTTGCCGTATATCCTGACGTCCTGCTCGGTGAATGTATGGATAACCGGGCCGAATTGCCTGTTTGCCGTTCCATGTGTTTCGTTAACAACGGCCCACATCCCGCCGAAAATGACGTCGAGAGTCTCGTTGGAGATGTCGATTGAATATTCCTGTGTATGTTGCAATTCCTTGAACAGCCTTGGGTATTTAAAGATACCCCGTCTTGCTATTGTGGCCATGGAGTTAGCTACCTGCAGCGGTGTTGCTCGAAGGTTGTGCTGCCCGATACCGAAATACTTTCTATGGCTCTCAAGCAGTGGCGGCATCTGCTCCAGGGTTAGATTGTTGTCTCTCGGCGTCCTGCTTGAAATCACTCCGGGTGATTGCCGCATTGTCCGGCTACGACGGGTGGCAGCGACCGAATTTAATGAGGTCGATGGTCCATCCACTTCGCTTTGCTCAGTGGCTGCCACCCTACCGCTGTCCGCTATCCCCTGACCGCTGAAAATATCTGGTGGTGACAATAGATTCTGACCATAACCGAACTCGTAGAGCCAGTATTGCAAAATCTTTGAGTCTATACTGTCCGCGAGGCGGGAGAAATAAATATTACAACTGCCTTTGATTGCATTTCTTGCATTATTATTGCCGGCCCATAGAATATCATGGCCGCTATTACTTCGTTTCCAAATCAAGCATCTGGGCCAGCCGGGTGGCGGTGCGTGGGCCGGACAGGAGATAGTTTTTTCTGGAGTAATCATATTTGTTTCCAGGCCGGCGATAAGTATTAGCGGCTTAACAACCGAACCGGGAGGATAATGAGCGTTTATTGCCCGGTTAATTAAAGGTTTATTCGGATCATTTGGTTCTGATAATTTTGATAATTTATTAAAATCGTAACGGGCGCGGTTCAAATCATAAACCGGTAGTGACACCAATGCGAGAATATCACCGGTCTCGACGTCAAGAACTACGGCTGCCATACCCGGACCGATGTTGGGGTCGTGCGGATAGTCTGCCAAGCGCTGCTCGATTCTCTTCTGCAGCTCGATGTCCAGCGTCAGCACGACATCCTGTCCTGGCCTGTATTCGGTATGGCTTACAAGCTGTTTGTCGATGTCGATGAACTTTTCGCCGCGTCTGCCTCGAAGGATTGCTTCACAAACATATTCGACGCCGTCCTCTCTTCCGCAGACTTCGCCGGGGAGATAGCGCATTAATCTATCGTCCTCGAAAATGGCAGTATCTTTAGGCTGCGATGCCTCCCCAACCCAGCCGATTGTCTGGGCGGCAACTGCCCCGTAGGGATAATACCTTTGCGCTCTCGGAAGAATCTCGATACCTTCGACATTCAGGAATTCCAACTGGGCGGCAAAGATGTCATCTTCGGTTTCTAACTCAAGTAAAGGATAGCTTTGATACATTTCTGCGATATCACCTTTTTTATATATAAGCAAAAGCCTGTCGTTGGGATCGGGGACGGCCTGTTCGAATTCCTGGTCGGGATAATTCCACTTCCACGTACAATATGCCCGTACATTCCAGATGTTATCGTTGATTTGTCGTATCTTGTTGTCTATTTCGTTCGGTTCGAGTCCGAAGTGCACGCATTTGTTAATGATGAGTTTTATATCTTCGATCTTGTTGTGAATCTCTTCCCGTGTTTTGTCGATTGCTTTTTGCGGATCGTCTTTTTTCGCAGCAAGCATAAGCATGCACTTTTGGATACGCTCGTCCCAATATTGGCTCAGGCTGTAATCGATATTCAGCCAGAACCGCGGCTCGTCAAGGGCCAGTTCTCGTCCTTTTCTATCGAGTATTTTGCCCCTGAGGGTATTAAGCTGCCGGGTCAGACCTCTTTGGCGTTTGAGCTCGGTGATATCGTTCTGGACTTGTGAGCCGGCCAGCAGTTGCATTTGTGCAAGTCTGGCCAGTGATACTAACAGCAGCAGCGAGCTGAAAACGATGAAGATTTTAATACGTTTATTGAACATCTTTATGCATAGGCAAATGTTTAAATATGTTTATGCGTTGCGTCCTGAAAAGATAGATTTATTATATTGTTCTGTTTCTTCGGAAGCGATTTGTTTTTATTCTCATCCACCATGCCGATGGTATAAAAAGAAACGGCCCCGCAATGCCGGAGATAAGAGATATTTTTAACATACTACCGAAAAAGCCCGGCAATGGCGGCTCACCTCTGATCAAGTTCAGTAAGTTGACCAGGATGTCGGTAAGAATTCCTGTGACAAATATAGCAAGTGCCTGATAATGCATTTTTCTTATAGCAAGCACTCGATGCAGATACGCTAACAGAGTCCCAAGAAGGCCGAAGCTTATAGTTTGAGGACCCATTATAGGCCCGATTAAATCTGCGGCGAATCCTATCACAAAAGAGCTTACGATTGCCTCGGATGTGTTGCAGTAAACAGCAAAGAAAACAAGAAGTAACAGCAGCAAATCGGGTTTATAATTAAAATTGGCCA